>ERZ1740059.22-NODE-22-length-79943-cov-6.993992_pt1 | contig 79943 bp, 62 predicted proteins | sample MGYA00581744_ERZ1740059 | MGnify/ENA primary metagenome ERZ1740059 (study PRJEB43018, sample SAMN04849738) | marine metagenome | isolation source: floating plastic debris | place: Pacific Ocean | collected 2008-08-28 | study: EMG produced TPA metagenomics assembly... | reverse complement strand
GGAAGCCAAGCTAGGTACTTTAAATTATGTCCCCATCTTATTTACTTCGGTGATCAAAAAGCAGCGCATCTTTCAAGCTATAGAAAAGGCAGTTGAAATTTATCATTCAAGAACACAGAAAATATCTACTTCCAAACTTAATGATATTATGCTTTCGGAGATCGAAAGGAACCCTCCCCCTGCAATAAAAGGTAAATACATTAAAATAAAGTACATCACCCAACTGTACAGTATTACCCCAACCTTCGCTTTTTTTTGCAACTTACCGCAGTACATAAAAGCTCCATATGAGCGTTTTTTGGAAAACAAAATGCGAAAACACTTTGATTTAGAGGGAGTTCCAATTCGTTTATTTTTTAGAAAAAAATGACATGGAGGTTGACTCATAGGTTTCTTTGTATATATCTTAGCCTTCTTAAACCAAAACCTGTTAAAGATGAAAAAACTATTTAGCTTGTTGTTGGCCTGCATATTTACCCTTGCATTTGTTGCTTGTGGTGGCGGCGCCAGCACTGAAGAGACTGCTACGGAAGAGGTGGTAGAAGAAGCGACCGAAGAAGTTACTGAGGAAGCCCCTGAAGCAACCGAGGAAGTTGTAGAAGAGGTGGAAGAAGCTGCTGAAGAAGTGGAAGAAGCTGCTGATTCAGTTGCTTCTGAAGGAGATTCTGAATAAGGGTTCCTAATAAAATGTTTTTAGAACCATTGGCCGCTTGGCCAATGGTTCTTTTATTTTTGCTGAATGAATGACCGTCAGGTTTTTGAGCGTTTCCTTCCTACCGCCGCGGTCGACTTTTCTTTGTCACTTTGGCAAAAGCACAACTTTACTCTCAAAATCAAAAACGAGCGATCTACCAAATTAGGAGACTATAGATATGACCCTCGAACTTCACGACATACCATTTCTATTAATAATAACCTCAACCCATATGCTTTCCTGATCACATATTTACATGAAGTAGCACATCTCATTACTTTCAAAAAATATAAGCGCAAAGTATCCCCACATGGCAAGGAATGGAAAGAGGCATTCAAGGATCTAATGCGTCCAGTAGTAATTAATGGTGTATTTCCTGAACCGCTTAAAACCAGTGTCATAAATTACATGAAAAACCCTAAGGCCTCATCTTGTAATGATCACAACCTGACGCTTGCTCTTAGCCATTATGATGCGCAACCAAGCCACTCATTGCATCAACTCGCAGCAGGGGAATTATTTAGATTAGGGAAAAGGATATTTAAAAAGGAATCGCTAAGAAGGACACGGTATGTGTGCCAGGAAGTAAAAACAGGCAGAAAATATCTCATCTCAAAAGCTGCTCGGGTGGAACCCATAACTTAGCCTCCCAATCGATACGCAATTACTTCATTGATTTTTTGAAAAAAAAGTTGTGGCGGCATGGTTCGCCACTTTGGGAACTGTAATACACCACCAAAATTGATATAAGAATCGATATTGTAATTCTTTTGCTCATCTATGATATGTTCAGGAAAATTTACGCCGGCAATCCATCCTGATTGTTGAAAGTTATCTATGTCCTCCACATCCTCAAACCATTCTTCATAATACGAATCATCGGAACCGTGGAAATTAAAAACATTTTCTCCTATAAGAATGAACTTGTTTATGTTCCGCTCAATCAAATGATCAATAATATTCCGCTTTAGATGCATGATATCGTTATTAATTGTATCATTCCACTCGCCAATAAACTCAATAATAGAAAAACCTCTTTCATAATCTGTGTAGAGAATTTTGATATAAAGAGTTTCTGAGCCCATGAAATCCCAGGCAGGGTCTATATAATAGCCGTAAATGGTCTCCGAATACAGGTCATGATTGTACTCCTTACCGTAAAATGGAGACTCGGGATCTTCCGCTACATTATAAAAGTTGAGCCAGTTATAATACGGTTCAATCTCGTGCATTCCTACGGATGAAATCTATTACTTTACGCACTGAGCCATGTTCATCCAATAGCTCCTGAGCTTCATCTCTACCAATGGATAATTCCTCCATCAGCATTCTTACACCGCGATCGACCAGCTTATTATTGCTAAGCTGCATATCAACCATTTTATTACCCTTTACACGACCCATTTGGATCATAGTGGCGGTAGAAATCATGTTGAGTACAAGCTTCTGGGCTGTACCGGCCTTCATTCTGGTGCTACCGGTAACGAATTCAGGGCCAACTACGACTTCAATAGGAAACGTAACATTCGTCGCTAACTCAGAATCTCTGTTACAAACTATACAACCTGTAACCAATCCATGATCTCTGGCCGTACGAACACCGCCTATGACGTAGGGTGTGGTTCCGGAAGCGGCAATGCCGATAACTACATCCTTATGATTGATCTGAAATTCCTCAAGATCTTTCCAGGCCTGATCAATATCGTCTTCGGCAAATTCTACAGCCTTACGAATAGCCCCATCACCACCAGCTATTAAGCCTATTACTACTCCATGCGGCATTCCGAATGTAGGTGGGATCTCAGAAGCGTCTACTACGCCTAAGCGACCGCTTGTCCCCGCTCCAATGTAAAATAATCGACCACCAGCCTTTAGCTGTTTAACAATTTCAGGTATCAGCGCTTCTATCTGAGGCATAGCGCGCATCACTGCTTTTGGCACAGAAGCATCCTCTTTGTTGATATTAACCAACAAATCTCTGACCGACATCTTTTCAAGGTTGTCGTGATTGGAAGCTGCCTCGGTAGTATTCACTTATTTGAATATTGATTCTTGTGGTACAACGTTAAGCCTGCTACAGGACTTTCAATAATATTTCTTATTACAACGCCCTTATCATTCCCCACTTGCCGTAAAATGTTACTAAAGTAAAACCCTACCGAGCCTGAAAAATGCACCGGAACAGATTGCACCTGAGGGTATTTTAAAACATTCCTATCAAAGAAGAGTGAAAATGCATCATAGACAGTCCTGTAAGCATAAGGCTCTTTGATATTTTGGAAAATAAATTTGGTAAATCCGGCCATATATCTCGCCGGAAGTTCATTGTTATAAATTTTGTCTAACACTTTTTCGCGAGTCAGGTCAAATCTTTTTTTAATCCTTTCCGATAAGTTTTCAGGCAAATCGTTTCTTAAATAATCCGCCAGAAGCGCCTTACCAAGGTAAGCGCCGCTGCCTTCATCGCCTAGTATGAATCCTAACGAAGCTACCTGATAGGATGGTTCATCCCCATCATAAAAACATGAATTAGCGCCCGTACCCAAAATACAGACAATCCCCTGTTCACTGCCACAAAGGGCTCGACAAGCTGCAGTCATATCATCATATACATAGACCTCTGCCTCTGTAAATACTTTCAATAAAACTTCTTTTACCAGAAACCGATTAGCTTCGGTACCGCACCCGGCTCCGTAATAAAATACATGTACAACTTCAGCGGAATTTCTCGCAACCTCGCTATTTCTAATACTCTTCTCTAATGCTCCAGTTTCCTGATAATAAGGATTGAATCCAGGGGTCTGAAATTGGCTGATATCACCATGTTTGCCTATGAGTCTCCAGCTCGAAGTAGTGGCCCCCGTGTCGGCTATTAATATCATTTCAAAAGTCCTACTTGTACAAACTTTTCAAATACTCTTTCAGTGTGGGGTGCATCCGCCAATTCTTCCGTCAGGTCCTGCCCGGCCCAGTGCTCATAGTGTTTTCCATCCCTCCATAATCTTGATTGGCTCACATCATAAATTTTTCCCTTATAGGCCACCCAAACCTCGTCCCTGTCTTGCCCATTGTATAATGCGAGCTGGCTTTTGGTAATATAATTCATTGAGATGTGTAGTGGTTGTAATCCTTTAAAAGTGTGTACAGAAATTTAATCGTGGGCATATCGCTCTGTACTTTCAGGTGCTCCTTCACTTTTCTGCTTACCGCAATGGCTGGTTTCATGTCTGCCCGATGTTTATTTACTTCAAGGGCTTGCTTGATAATATTTACCTCCTCATTACTTAAATACTGCGCATCACTAAAAACAGGCTGGTAGTCGGAATCCAGATTTTTTATGAGCTGATGCGAAGTCACTTTTACAGCACTTGCTATTTTTGCCACGGTTGTTCCGGCGGCCAGATCTCCAAGACGCTGTGCATTTTGTGTTAAAGCAATGGATATAACGGCTATAGCACCTGAAAAAATCCCAATATCCAAAGGCCTTAAAATCCATCTCAATATATATCCTCCAATGGTTGCCGGGGCGCCGTCCAGTCTGACCACCTTTATATTCATCTGTTTTTTACCGAGACTCTGTCCATTAAAGGCTATCTCAGAAATAAGATGGTAGAAGAACGCCGGCAAATAAAAAAGCATAAATACCCAGTTAGTGTCTATGGTCAATCTGGTAAGCGCCAAAGCCATTACGATAACATAAGCCCCTACTATGAGTACATCGATTAAAAAAGCGCCAATTCTATCTCCCAGACCGGCGGTAACATAGTCTATCGCTACATTCTGGGTCGTTCTGATATTTACACTTTGCACGCGATTATTTTTTGCATAAATTTCATACTTGCTAAAAATTCAGCTGAGCGCCATGCTCATTTCAAAAATAATAATATGCCTGTGATTAGAATTATACCAACGCGGTTTTTAATCATGCCTTTTGCATTTGCTCCGGCTGAAAAAGAACCTGGCCATTGACTGATGCGCCGGAGCGAGAGCCTGTAAGAAGAGTCTATTTAAATAAGAAGAGAAGCAGTTGATATGAGAGAGGCAGCCTTTGTAAAACAAAACCTGGAACAATGGCAGAAATACGAGAAGTTACTTGATAATCACAAGTCAACTGCACCGGATCTGTTGGCAGAAATTTTCATTCGGATCACAGACGACCTGTCATTTTCAAGAACGCAATATCCAAAAAGTGATACTACTCATTACCTGAATAACCTTGCCTCCAAGATTCACCTTGAGATCTACAAAAATAAAAAAGAGGACAAAAGACGATTTATTACGTTCTGGAAATATGAACTACCGCTGCTATTCAGAAGCGCCCACAAGCGCCTGCTTTATGCTTTTTCCATATTTTCAATAGCCGCCCTAATAGGCATCGTGTCCGTTGCCAACGATGATAATTTCATACGAATGATACTGGGTGATGCCTATGTGAACATGACATTGGAAAATATAGAAAAGGGCAATGCGTTGGCTATTTATGGCAAAACCGAGCAAACAGATATGTTTTTTGCCATCACATTCAATAACGTAAGGGTATCGTTTATAGCATTTGCCGCTGGCATTGTACTGTCTGTAGGCACAGGTTATATTCTTTTTTCTAACGGTCTGATGGTCGGGGCTTTCTTTGCCTTCCTGGCTAAAAAAGGTCTGTTACTTAATTCACTTCTTATTGTAATGCTTCATGGCACTTTAGAACTATCGGCTATTGTTATTGCGGGGGCCGCAGGTTTTGTAATGGGCAACAGCATTTTGTTTCCCGGCACTTACAGAAGAATAGACTCGTTCAAATATGGCGCTAAAAAAGGATTGAAAATAGTGATGGGATTAATGCCTGTATTTATTGTAGCAGGATTCATAGAATCCTTCATAACACGCTATACCTTTATGCATTGGTCATTAAAGCTGGCAGTAATATTACTTTCGGCGGCCTTTATTATTTATTATTTCATAATTTATCCTATTAAAATTTCAAATAATGCAGGGACGCCCAACGATTGAATATCATAGAACTCGGGATTTTGGCAAGAAGCTGAACGCCACAATAGAGTTTATCAAGGAGAATTTCAAGCCCTTGTTCAAGGCTATGGCCTACATAGCCGGACCTCCCATAATATTGGGTAGTATCCTGTTGTCTCAAATCTTTGATCGGTTTATTAATTTCACAACCCTTGCAGGAGCCGGAATCAATCCTGGATTTAGCGAATTGGCAGAGTTTATTCTACCAGGCATTGGGGCCATCTTATTCCTATTACTAGGCGGAACAGCGCTGTTAGCGGTCATTTACGATTATATGATCTTATATGAAAAGCAAGGAAAAGAAATAAGCGTAAATGAGGTTTGGCAGCTCACCAAAACATCTTTCTGGCAGGTTTTAGGGCGTATGCTACTATTAACTCTACTGGGGTTAGTGGCTTATATAGGACTCGTATTTGTGATAGGATTATCAGCCGCAGCTTCCCCAGCACTGGCCTTTCTATTGGGTATACCTGCATTCATAGGTTTTATCTACCTTATAATACCCATCTATTTGTTTTTCATAATCGCCGTCTATGAGCGTGTAGATTTTGGCACTGCACTAGGAAGAAGTTATAAACTGGTCCGTGGCAAGTGGTGGAGCACATTCGGATTAATATTTGTAACCGGTCTTATTCAAGGTGTGATATCCTCCATTTTCTTCATTCCTTGGTACGTCATATTTATTCTGAAAACACTTCATACTACTGAGCCCGGGTCATTCATGGAACCTTCGGCTACCATGGAAGTGATAGGCACAATCAGTTTTCTCTTGTACTCAGCCATGCGCTATTTATTATTCTGCATCCCGTTAATTGCCGTTGCCTTTCAATACTTTAACCTGGCTGAACTCAAAGAATCAAAAGGACTTATGGCCAAAATAGATGCTTTTGGAAGCACATCTCATACTGCGGATGAAGAAGAGCATTACTAGCCTTTTTATTCTATTATGCAGTTCTCTGTATGGGTTTAGCGATTCTATCGCCATCAACTATGATTCATCTATTATCGAACTGCGACAATTCGATCAAGCCAAAATAAGTGAATACAAGGCGGATGACAATTTTGAATATGGGAATCGGCCTGTACCCGGAATGAGTCTCTGGGAGCGTTTCAAACTATGGTTAGGCCGTTTATTGAATCGATTGTTTTACATGGGTACGGAAACTCCATTTGGCAAAATAATCGTTTATATAATCTTAACGGTCATTATTATTTATGCTCTCCTTAAAATTTTCAAAGTAGATATTAGGCGCACTTTTTATTCGGGATCAGATCGTGGTGTGATGGACTATGACGTACATCACGAAAACATTCACGACATGGACTTTGACCGGCTCATTAAGGAAGCCATTGAAAAAAAAGAGTATCGTAATGCCATAAGATTAATTTACCTGGCCTCATTAAAACACTTGTCTGATCATCAATTGATTCATTGGCAGCCAGGCAAAACCAATCATGAATACATGGATGAAATATCCGAGGATAAACTAAAATCTAACTTCGGTAAGCTAAGTTATTACTTTGAGTACACCTGGTATGGTGACTTTGCTGTATCCGAAGGTCAGTTTCAGAACGTAAATGATCTATTCAATCACTGGAAAAAGCAGCTGCCAAAGTGAAAAAAGATCTGAAATACATATTGTTTCTGGTGGGCGTTGTAATCACTTACTTAGTTATAGAAATCTCATCTCCAAAGCCTATTAACTGGACTATCACTTTTTCAAATAGAGATAAAAACCCTTTTGGCAGCTATCTCATCAATGAAAGATTAACGGATATTTTTCCCCCTGACTCTATAAGCAATGTAAACCTGACGCTGTATGAGTTAGAGGATTCTGCAGCTCAAAACATACTCATATTGGCCAACAGCTTTTTTGGCTCAAAGGAGGATACCGATGTTCTGCTTGAAAAAATTAACAAGGGTATGAACGCTTTTATAGCAGCCGATTATTTCTCCGGCCAATTTGCGGATACACTTAACCTGGAAACCACAGATTATTTTTTTCAGGAGGACATCCTTGAAAATATTACAGAAGAGGATACCGCTTTTTTACGTTTTGTAAACCCTCGACTGCAGAACAAGGAATATTACTTCAGACGAAACAACACACAAAATTTCTTCTCCAGCTTTGATACGCTGCGTACGGAAATTCTGGTGACTAATGACCTCGACAAGCCTCAAATGATCCGGGTAAAATGGGGTCAAGGTTCAATATATTTAAGCTCAACGCCACTGGCATTTACAAATAACTATCTTCTTTTAGAAAAAAATCATGAATTTGTAAGTACAGCCCTTTCTTACCTTCCTCCCAGGAGTACGATCTGGACAGAGTATTATCAGCTTGGCAGAATGGAAGCGCAAACACCTCTTAGATTCATTCTTACGAACGAGTCCTTAAGTTGGGCCTATTACATTGCCATACTAACTTTAGTCCTGTTCATATTCTTTGAAGCTAAACGTAAGCAGCGGGTCATTCCAATTATTACACCATTAACAAATACCACTCTTGAATTTGTGGGGACTATAGCTAATCTCTACTTCTACAAAAAAGATCATAAAAGCATTGCCCTAAAGCGCATCAATTTTTTTCAGGAAAGACTAAGAACGAAATACAGATTACAATTTAGAGAAGATGATTCCTCCTTCATTGAGCGTGTGGCACATAAAACAAGCCACACCCAAGAAGAAATAAAATCAGCCTTTGACCTGATCAAAAAGACCAAACAAAGTAGCGAGATATCAGAAGAACAATTAAAAGACCTAAGCAAAACGATTGACGAAATACTATGAGTAAAGAAATACAAAATGATAAGGCAGAATTCCAAAGTCGAGTAGATCTAACCGACTTAAAGAATAGTGTCGACCGTGTAAGAACTGAAATAGGGAAAGTAGTGGTAGGTCAAAGCCAGATGGTGGATTTGCTAATTACTGCCATTCTCGCAGATGGACATGTTTTATTAGAGGGCGCACCCGGAGTGGCCAAAACCTTAACTGCAAAACTGCTTAGTAAAGTGATTACTGCAAATTTCGCCCGTGTTCAGTTTACACCTGATCTTATGCCTTCGGACGTACTAGGAACTACCGTTTTTAATGCAAAATCAACGGAATTCACCTTTAAAGCCGGACCTATTTTCTCCAACATAGTACTTATAGATGAGATAAATCGAGCCCCGGCTAAAACACAATCTGCGCTTTTCGAAGTGATGGAAGAGCGGCAGATTACGGTAGATGGTCAAACTTATGCGATGGACGAACCTTACCTTATCGTAGCTACTCAAAACCCGATCGAGCAGGAAGGTACTTACCGACTTCCGGAAGCGCAGCTGGACCGCTTTTTATTCAAGATTTCTGTTGATTACCCAAACCTCAATGAAGAAATCAGCATTCTACAGGGACACCACTCAAGAAAAGCCCCGCATGATTTAGGAAATATTTCATCTGTTCTGACAAAGGAGAACATAAAAACATACAGGGAGACCATTCATGGCTTGCACGTTGATGAAAACCTGGTGCAGTATATCGCTAAAATCGTCCATGAAACCAGAGAAAACCCTGACCTTTTCCTTGGAGCCTCTCCAAGAGCTTCCATTGCCATAATGCAAACTGCCAAGGCGTATTCTGCTATTCAAGGTCGTGACTTTATAACCCCGGAAGATATAAAGTTTGTAGCCAAGCCTGTTCTCCGTCATAGGGTAATACTCACGCCGGAAAAAGAAATGGAAGGCCTTACTACCGATCAAATTATTGATCAGCTAGTTGAAAAGATTGAGGTGCCGAGATGATACAGTTTTTCAAGCAGCTCTATTTTACGAATCGGTTGTTTCTATTTATCGGTGGAATAGTGGCGCTTTTTATTGTCTCCTTCTTTTTTGATTTTTTGGTAGTACTACCTAAGCTGTTGTTCTTTAGCCTTGTGGGAACCGTTGTGGTTGACTGTATCCGGCTGTTTAGAGTAAGAAAAGGTGTGGACGGCGCTCGAGTCACTCCTGAAAAGCTCTCCAATGGAGATCAGAATGAGCTACTCATTGAGCTCACAAACTTTTACACCTTCCCGATCTTGCTTGATATCATCGATGAAATCCCCCATCAATTCCAGGTGCGCGACCATCATCATAGCCTCTCTATGAAAAGTGGTGAAAAGGAAACCCTGGCGTATTATCTGCGCCCTGTTAAGCGGGGTGAATATTCATTTGGGGCATTGAATGTTTTTGCCTCCAGCAATATAGGGCTGGTAAAGCGCAGGTTTCGCTTTTCCGAGAATAAGATGGTGCCGGTCTATCCTTCTTACCTGCAAATGCGGCAGTATGAATTGATAGCCATTTCGAATCGCCTGGTTGATCTGGGGATTAAGAAGATTAGAAAGATCGGGCATAATATGGAAATGGAATCTATTAAAGAATATGTACCCGGTGATGATTATCGGACTATAAACTGGAAAGCTACAGCCAGAAAAGCAGAGCTGATGGTGAACAACTATCAGGATGAAAAATCGCAACAAGTATTTAGCCTGATAGACAAAAGCCGTGTTATGCAAATGCCCTTTGAGGGCATGAGTTTACTGGACTATGCTATTAACAGCAGTCTCGTTATCTCAAATATTGCCATTAAAAAAGAAGACAAGGCCGGGTTAATCACTTTTCAGCATAAGGTGAACACCCTTTTACCTGCAAGTAACAGAAACATGCAGATGCAATTGATAACAAAGACCCTTTACAGTCAAAAAACTGCATATAAGGAAGCAGACTTCTCAGCATTGTATTCTGCCGTAAAAAGGAAAATCACTCAAAGAAGCTTGCTCCTAATCTATACTAACTTTGAGACCTTATCCGGTATGGAACGGCAACTACCCTATTTAAAGAACCTTGCGAAATCGCACCTTTTGGTCGTTATATTTTTTCAGAATACCGAGTTAGATGATCTCTTAAACGAGCCTGCTAAAAAAACCAAGGCAATCTACAATAAGGCTATTGCAGAAAAGTTGGCTTATGAAAAGTATTTGATTGTAAAAGAACTAAATAATCATGCTATTCAGACCATACTCACTAAACCTCAAAATTTAACAGTCAATACGATCAACAAGTACCTTGAACTTAAAGCTCGAGGATATATTTAAAACCTACCGAACTTTAACGTCAAAAAGTAGTTTACGTTCTCAAAATCCTGCTCACGTGAAAACTCTAATTCCAAGTCTTGCGTAAATCTTTTGGTTACTCCCATAGCTACCCTGAAGTGGCGAGCCACATTAATTTCCATTCCGATTCCTGGCTCTAGATACCAGAAAACGTCGTCATCTATGATTTCATCAAAATCTGAGTTATTATCATTCTCCCAATCATCATGATACCCAAGCCAACCTGCACCTCCCGCAATTGGAAAAGTAACGTGTACTACCTCATTGGAGAATAATATAGGTTCTAAAAACATTCCGCCGTAACCACCTAAAAGAATCGCATTCCTGCCTGGTAATACCTCGTTAAACTCCGCCGTTGGTATAATGCCATGACCTTCAAATCCTATCGCCAATGTTCTATTTACTATCCATCCACCACGAAAACCGGTCATTACGATAGTTTCATCCTGAAATTCCGAAGCCCGAAAAGAAATGGCTCCAAAGCCGCCTGAATGGTATCCGCGACCTGATAACGTCTTAATTCTCCCACGATTCCAATGCCGTTCTTTTCGATGTCTAACGTAGGTTACTTCGTCATCTTCATTATCGGTATTGTTTTGGGCAAAGACTGCACCGACGGCAAAAAAGAAAAAAAGAATAAGTACAAAAAATGCTTTCATAGGTTTTAGATTTGATTCAAAGACCCATGACTGGTGCAAAGGTTTCTAAATGCACTCAAAAAATTTAACCCTGTTAAGAACCATTGACGGAATTTTGACTTTTATATCTGCAAGGAAAAATACTAATTGCATGGCATGTTCGGACTATTCAAGAAGAAAGAAAAGCAAGACAAGTTACCGCAACTCTTAGACCTAAATAATAATCCGTTGGCAGAAGGCGACATTGTGGAAGCCATGCGCTATGAGTTGGGAAAATGCAAACTCCTTCTTGTTGACGAACAATATGTTTACGAGTCGATTTCCAGCGGCAAACAAGTCAGTTGGCTCAAAATGATCGATGCATCTACTGACAATCAGAAAGTAAAAAAGGCGGAGGATTAAAGCCTACAATTCCTCAACTTTTTTCATTTTGATACTGCCTCTTGATACTATAAATTTGTGCCAATTTATCCATGACTCATCATTGCCCTAAGCACAACCACTACTAAATAAATGCCAAGAGATAGAAGCATTAGGTCCATCCTCATTATTGGAAGTGGGCCTATCATTATCGGTCAAGCCTGCGAGTTTGATTACTCCGGATCACAAGCAGCACGTTCATTAAGGGAAGAAGGTATAGAAATAACACTCATCAATTCGAATCCGGCTACTATTATGACGGACCCTGTTACTGCTGACAACGTGTATCTAAAACCTTTAACGAAAAAATCAATTCGCGAAATCCTTGATAAGCACCACATTGATGCAGTTCTCCCCACGATGGGTGGGCAGACAGCCCTGAATCTTGCGATAGACTGTGACAAGGCAGGCATCTGGGAGCATTATGGTGTTAAAATTATTGGGGTGGATATAAATGCCATTGAAACCACTGAGGATAGGGAGAAATTCCGTCTGAAGATGCATGAAATTGGAGTAGGAGTTTGTAAAGGTGAAACTGCAACATCCTTTCTTCAAGGAAAAGAGATCGCTCAAGAAATAGGCTTTCCACTGGTTATTCGTCCGTCATTTACTTTAGGAGGTTCAGGAGGTGGATTTGTAAATACACCAGAAGAATTTGAAAAAGCGTTAACACATGGCCTGCACACCTCACCCATACATGAAGTATTGGTAGAGCAAAGTATTTTAGGATGGAAAGAATATGAGCTGGAATTACTGAGAGATAATGTCGGCAACATCATTATCATTTGTTCCATCGAAAATTTCGATCCCATGGGCGTTCATACCGGAGACTCAATAACGGTTGCCCCAGCCATGACATTACCTGATACGGTATATCAGGAAATGCGAAATTTGGCCAAGACCATGATGAACGCCATTGGTCAGTTTGCAGGTGGGTGCAACGTCCAGTTCGCAGTAAACCCTTCCACGGATGAAATAATTGGTATTGAGATTAACCCACGGGTTTCAAGATCATCCGCTTTGGCTTCAAAAGCGACAGGTTATCCTATCGCAAAGATTGCAGCCAAATTAGCGATCGGTTATAATCTGGACGAATTAAGCAATGCTATTACGGGCACTACCTCGGCCTTTTTTGAACCCGCTATCGACTATGTGATTGTTAAGGTTCCCAGGTGGAATTTCGATAAATTCCAAGGATCTGATCGTAAGCTTGGCTTATCTATGAAGTCAGTAGGTGAAGCCATGGGTATTGGTCGTAACTTTCAGGAAGCGCTTCAAAAAGCGTGTCAATCATTAGAGATAAAAAGAAATGGTTTAGGCGCCGATGGTAAGGAACTAACCAAACAGGAGGAGCTCTTGGAAAGTTTGGAGCATCCCAGCTGGAACAGGCTATTCCACATTTATGATGCCTTCAAACTAGGAATACCCTATAAGACTATTCAGAAGCTCACGAGAATTGATAAGTGGTTTTTGAATCAGATTGAAGAACTTATTGACCTCGAATCTGAGGTTGAAAAGCATACGATTGATACAATTCCGGAAACTTTATTAAAAACAGCAAAGGAGAAAGGTTATGCTGACAGACAGCTAGGTCATTTGCTGAAATGCTGGGAAAGTGAGGTTCATAAGAAACGTTATCAGCTTGGAATAAAGCGAGTGTACAAACTGGTTGATACCTGTGCCGCAGAATTTGAGGCCCAAACACCCTATTATTACTCCACGTTTGATCAGGAAAATGAATCCATCGTCACGGATAAGAAAAAAATTATTGTTTTGGGTTCCGGACCAAATCGAATTGGTCAGGGGATAGAATTCGACTACAGCTGCGTACATGGTATTCTCGCTGCTAAGGAATGTGGGTATGAAACGATAATGATCAACTGTAACCCTGAAACTGTTTCTACAGATTTTGATGTAGCAGATAAACTTTACTTCGAGCCTGTATTCTGGGAGCACATTTTTGATATTATCGAACACGAAAAGCCAGAAGGTGTAATTGTCCAACTAGGCGGTCAAACAGCCCTTAAACTTGCTGAAAAGCTCCACAAGTATGGTGTCAATATTATTGGAACATCCTTTGAAGCGCTTGATCTAGCAGAGGACAGAGGTAGCTTCTCTACTCTTTTAAAGAACAATGATATTCCATACCCGCAATTCGGTGTGGCTGAAGATGCTGAGACAGCGCTTGAACTTTCCAAAGATATTGGATTCCCACTGCTGGTAAGGCCTTCTTATGTTCTCGGAGGTCAGGGAATGAAGATCGTGATTAATGAACAAGAACTTGAATCTCATATAGTTGACCTGCTGAGAAAGATTCCGGGCAATAAAGTTCTTTTAGACCATTTCCTTGATGGAGCAATTGAAGCTGAAGCCGATGCGATATGCGATGGTGAAAACATTCACATCATAGGCATCATGCAACATATAGAACCCGCAGGGATTCACTCCGGGGATTCCTACGCCGTACTTCCGCCCTACAATCTGGGTGACTTGGTGATAAAACAAATAGAAACGTACACCAAAAAGATAGCGCTTGCTCTCAGGACAGTTGGCCTTATAAATATACAGTTTGCTATCAAAGATGATAAGGTATATATCATCGAAGCAAATCCTCGCGCTTCTAGAACCGTACCATTTATATGTAAAGCCTATGAAGAACCTTATGTGAACTACGCCGTAAAAGTAATGCTGGGTGAGAACAAAGTCACAGATTTTGATTTCGAGCCTAAAAAACATGGATATGCAATTAAAGAACCCGTGTTCTCGTTCAATAAATTCCCTAATGTGAATAAAGAGCTGGGCCCTGAGATGAAATCAACCGGTGAAGCGATCTACTTCATAGATGATTTAATGGATGACTATTTTATGAAAATATACTCCGAACGAAACTTATACCTGAGTAAGTAAGTTACAATCATGTATGATGCTTAAATTTTTACTCATAGTTGGATTAATAGGATTTTTGCTCTTCAGAGTACTGGGTGTTTTTTTCAGAGTTCTTACTGGATCTACTGTAAATCCAAAATCACAGGATTTTCACCAAACAAGAAAACCAAAAGATAGCAACGTGAATGTAGACTACATCCCTGGAAAAGAAAAAAAGGGGAATAGGTACAATGGGGGAGAATATGTTGACTATGAGGAACTAGACTAATCTTTAAAAGAAAATATTTTTTGAGCCCCAGCCATTTATGGTGGGGCTTATTCATTTATTACTATGATTACGTTCGAAAAATATCAAGCTACAGGAAACGATTTTATTTTGATCAATAATATTGATAAGTCGTTCAATCCATCTACAGAAACTATATCGATGTTGTGTGATAGGAAATTTGGTATTGGATCAGATGGGCTGATCCTAATCCAACCTCATCAAGAATATGACTTCGAAATGGTATTCTATAACCCTGACAGCAGCCAAAGTTTGTGTGGCAATGGCAGTCGTTGTGCGGTAAACTTTGCTAACACTTTAGGTCTTATTCAAGGTTCAAAAACCACTTTTATGGCATACGATGGCGCTCACAGCGCTGAAATTCTACCCGATGGCCAGGTGAAATTGGAAATGGCAGATGTACAAAATGTCAGACTTTTACCTGATGGTATGTTTGTTGATACGGGATCACCTCACCTAGTGAAATATATCGTGAATATTGCAAACTACCCTGTATTTGAAGAAGGAAAATCCATTAGAAATGGCGGCTTATTTACAGAGTCCGGTGTAAATGTAAATTTTGTTGAAATCTCCGGTGACAACGAAATCAACGTAAGGACCTATGAAAGAGGTGTGGAAAATGAGACCCTTTCTTGCGGTACGGGGGTAACTGCCGCAGCGATTACCTCAACGCATAAAGGCTTGTCTTCCCCCGTAACTATTAAAACAAGAGGCGGAAATCTTAAGGTTGAATTCAACCGGGAGTCGCTAGAAAGTTTTAAGGGTATTTTTCTCACAGGACCTGCAGTAAAAGTTTTCAGCGGTGGTATAGACATCAGCGAATACGAGCAAAAAAATATTACATAAAAGCGTTTAACTTTAGACGTTCAAAATTGATAGACGAAGCTTACACATGTTAAAATTCATAGCCAAAATTTTAGGCACTAAGTCTGAAAAGGATATTAAGAAACTTATGCCCGTTGTGGCTCAGATCAATAAAGAATACGATGAGTTTAATGGCATTAGCGATGATGAACTTAGGGGTAAAACAGCTTCAGTCATTAATACTATAAACGCGGAGCTAAAACCCATTGATGATCAAATTACCGCACTTAATGAGAAAGTGGATACTAATCCCGAACTAGACATCAATGAAAAGGAGGCGGTATTTAATGAAATCGATAAGTTTGAAGAGGATAGAAACGAAGAACTTGAGAGGGTTCTTAAAAACGTTCTTCCCACAGCCTTTGCCATAGTAAAAGAAACTGCCAGAAGATTTAAGGAGAATGAAAAGATAATAGTTACGGCTTCTTTGCAGGATAAAGTATTTGCAGCAAAGAAGCCACATGTGGAAATTGAGGGTGATAAGGCCGTATGGCATAACAAATGGATGGCTGCAGGTAATGAAATTACCTGGGACATGCTTCACTACGATGTTCAGCTCATCGGAGGAATGGTTCTTCACGAAGGTAAAATAGCTGAGATGGCTACCGGCGAGGGTAAGACTTTGGTGGCTACACTACCGGCATTTCTAAATGCTTTGGCAAAAAGAGGCGTTCATATAGTGACCGTAAACACCTATTTGGCGCAGCGGGACAGTGAATGGATGGCCCCTATTTTTGAATTTCATGGTCTTAACGTTGACTGTGTAGACAAACACGAGCCCAATTCTGACGAGCGTAGACAGGCTTATGCCGCGGACATTACTTATGGTACTAACAATGAGTTTGGTTTCGATTATTTACGTGACAATATGGCACGCGACCCAGAAGAGCTGGTACAACGCAAACATCATTATGCTATGGTGGACGAGGTTGATTCGGTTCTTATAGATGAAGCACGTACTCCACTAATAATATCCGGGCCTATACCCAAAGGTGATGAACATGAATTTTATGATCTTAAGCCGCGTATTGCTAAGCTTGTGGAGGCCCAGAAACGACTTGTACAGCAATACCTGGTAGAAGCAAAAAAACTAATTGGAGAAGGCAATGACAAAGACGGTGGTTTACCACTTTTCAGAGTATACCGGGGTTTACCAAAGCATAAACCTTTAATAAAGTTTTTAAGCGAAACAGGAACAAGGCAAATACTTCAAAAAACCGAGAACTTCTACCTACAGGATAACCAGAAAATGATGCCTGAGGCGGATGAACCACTATTCTTTACAATTGATGAAAAGCATAACAGCATCGAACTTACAGAGAAAGGCATTGACCTTATAACCGGCGAAGGTGAGGATTCAAACTTTTTTATAATGCCGGATATTGGCACTGAGGTGGCCACATTAGAAAAAAATGAGGACTTAAGCGACGAAGAAAAGGTAAAGCAAAAGGATGAGCTTATTCGCGACTATTCCGTTAAATCACAACGTATTCACTCGGTAAATCAGCTTCTAAAAGCTTACACGCTCTTTGAAAAAGATACAGAATACATTCTTGTCGATGGCAAAGTCAAAATAGTTGACGAGCAAACCGGTCGTGTTATGGAAGGGAGAAGGTACTCTGACGGCCTTCATCAGGCCATTGAAGCCAAGGAAAGCGTTAAAGTTGAAGACGCAACTCAGACCTATGCTACAGTTACTCTTCAGAATTACTTTAGGATGTACCACAAGCTTGCCGGTATGACAGGTACAGCAGAAACTGAGGCAGGAGAATTCTGGGAGATCTACAAGTTAGATGTAGTTGTAATTCCCACCAACCGTTCCATTGCAAGAAAGGATGATCAGGATATGGTTTATAAAACCATGCGTGAGAAATTCAATGCCGTTGTTGATGAGATTGTGAAGCTTACAGGGGAAGGCCGGCCAGTTTTAGTAGGCACCACTTCTGTGGAAATATCGGAAGTAGTTAGCAGAATGCTTAACATGCGCAAGATTACGCATCAGGTATTGAATGCCAAGCAGCACCAGCGAGAGGCTGATGTAGTAGCTGAAGCGGGTAAGCCGGGTACGGTTACCATTGCTACTAATATGGCAGGTAGGGGCACAGATATTAAACTAACGCCTGAGTCAAAAGCTGCCGGAGGTTTGGCAATTATAGGTACGGAGCGCCATGAGTCAAGACGGGTAGATCGTCAGCTCCGCGGTCGATCAGGTCGACAGGGAGATCCAGGCTCTTCACAATTCTTTGTTTCACTGGAGGACAATCTCATGCGTATGTTTATGCCTGAGCGTATTGCCAAAATTATGGACAGGCTTGGCCTGCAGGAAGGCGAGGTTATTTCGCATTCCATGGTGACTAAATCCATCGAACGCGCGCAGAAAAAAGTTGAGGAAAACAACTTTGGTGTAAGGAAGCGTTTGCTGGAGTATGATGATGTTATGAACTCACAGAGGGAAGTCATTTACACGCGAAGAAGAAACGCACTTTATGGAGAACGCCTTCAGTTAGATATTATGAATATGCTTTTTGATACATGTGAGGACATAGTATTAAATACTAAGGGTGCGGAAAACTACGAAAGCTTTAAACTTACTACCCTAGGAGTCTTGGGAGTAGACTTCGAAATCAATAAATCAGAATTTGAGAACATCGATCAGCAGGTTCTGGTAGAAAAACTATACGATGAAGCGTTTGCACGTTACAAAAGAAAAAATCAGGACATTGCCCAACAGTCCCTACCTATATTCAAAGATATAGAAGCAAACCGAGGCGCTACTATTGAAAATATCTTGGTTCCATTCACTGACGGTAAACGGCAAATTGGGGTTGCGGCAAATCTTAAAAAATGCCTGTCCACTGAGAATCAGGAACTTGTACTGGCAATGGAGAAAATGTTGACTCTTGCCATAATAGATCAACTTTGGAAAGAGCATCTTCGCGAAATGGATGACTTGAAACAAAGTGTTCAAAATGCTGTATATGAGCAAAAGGACCCGTTGTTAATCTATAAATTCGAAGGTTTTGAACTATTCAAAAGGTTTATTGCCAAAGTAAACGAAGATACTATTTCATTCCTTATGAAGGCTAATCTGCCTGTTGAAGAACCCAGTCAGGTACAGGAAGCCAGGGTACAACGTAGGCAACGACTAAAAGAACAAAAAGAAGAAAGCAGATCGGTGTTAAGTGGTGGACCCAGAGCGGACGTAAACCGTCCTCCTGTGGAGAAAACGATGCCTATCAAATCTGAAAAAATATATGGGCGCAATGATCGCGTAACGGTGCAATATATGGATGGTACTTTAAAAAAGGATGTGAAGTACAAGGTGGTAGAGGCGGATATCCAAAATAATAAATGCGTGATGGTAGAAGAATAAAATGCTAAGAACAAATTATATACTTTTTATTGTCTCTATAATTTTTATGGCTTGTTCACCCGGCGCTGTCCCTACCAGTAGCGACGCTGAAAGATACAAAGAGGACCTCTCTTATTTGAGACCAACCTATTCGGAAATTACAGATCAATCAGATACGATAGTAGTAAGTCAAAATGAGCCAATGGAAAAATCTATTGAGGCTAAGTTTGATGTGACCAAAGAGTTAAATGCAATTCTTGATAGTATTGATGTACTCAGAAGAGATAAACGATTTGTGGATGGCTTTACCATTCAGGTGTATTCAGGGTATGACAGCGAAGAAGCAACAAAGGCCCGCGGTAGAGTATACTCAATACTTGAAAATTCTAACCCATCATTAAAATTTGAAGAGCCCAATTTTAAAGTGAAAGTAGGTAATTACTATTCAAGACTCGAAGCCCAGAAGGATTACGCCTTAATCAAGGAGAAATTTTCATCCGCATTGATCATTCCCCAACGGATTTACATCCAATGATTGAAAGAATAAAATCACTCGCCGCGGAATATGCTGAAGATGTCGTAGCTGTAAGAAGACACCTGCATGCAAATCCGGAGTTAAGTTATGAAGAGTATAATACGGCTGAGTATGTAGCAAATCAACTAAGGTCCAGCGGCATTGAACCTAAAGTGGGTATAGCCAAAACTGGCGTTACTGCTCTAATTGAAGGTAAAAACACAAATTCTAAGGTTGTTGCTTTAAGAGGTGACATGGATGCACTCCCCATAAAAGAGGCCAATGATGTTCCCTATAAATCAAAAAATGAGGGTGTGATGCACGCTTGCGGCCATGATGTACATACAGCTTCTTTATTAGGTACTGCCAGAATTCTTCAGGCCATGAAAGAAGATTTTGACGGAGCTGTAAAGCTTATATTTCAACCTGGTGAAGAAAAGAACCCGGGCGGCGCATCCCTAATGATAAATGATGGTGTTTTAAAAAACCCTGCCCCTGCTTCAATATTTGGACAACACGTGATGCCTTTGATACCGGTTGGAAAAGTGGGGTTCAGATCCGGTATGTATATGGCTAGTGCAGATGAAATATATCTTACTATCAAAGGAACCGGAGGACATGGGGCCATTCCTGAACACTTAACAGATACCGTGCTCATCACATCTCATATAATTGTAGCCTTGCAGCAGATTATCAGTAGAAACGCCGACCCTAAAAAGCCGACCGTTCTATCGTTTGGAAAAGTTGAAGCCATGGGAGCTACTAATATTATCCCTAACGAAGTGAAGGTGGCCGGTACTTTCAGGGCAATGGACGAAGAATGGCGTATCCGTGCTCATAAGCTGATAACAGAAATGGCCAGGTCAATTGCAAAGGGCATGGGGGCAGAATGTGATGTTTTTATTTCAAAGGGTTATCCTTTTCTTCAGAATGACCCGCCACTTACGGAACGGGCGCGTCAGTTAGCAGTAGAATTTTTGGGAGAGGAGAATGTCGTGAACCTGGACCTATGGATGGGTGCAGAAGACTTTTCTTATTATTCGCAGAAAATACCTGCCTGTTTTTACCGGCTGGGTACACGCAATGAAGCCAAAGGAATTACCTCGTACGTTCATACACCCACTTTTAATGTGGACGAAGATGCTTTGGAAATTGGCATGGGTATGATGGCCTGGCAAGCGATCAATGAACTAAAGGCTTAATCTAATACATCTTCCTCGTCTTTAGCCAGTTCTCCGGTAATCCCTTCTGATACATTTATAATATGATCTCCGGTGCGTTCCATAAGACTGAATAAATCTGCGTAAACAAGACTGCTCAAAACATCATATTCCCCTTTCTCAAGGTATTTCAGGTGTTTCTTTCTAAGCTTGTCTCTGAGTCTATTAATCTCTTTCTCCTTGTCAATGGCTAGCTTGAGGCTAATCTCTTTAGACCCAGGAATTAAATTTGCATTCATAATTTCAAATGCTTCATCTAACTTGACAAGCATTTTCAGTAAGTCTTTTACCTGATCCGAGGTAAACCAGCTCTCACTTTCATTTTTTTGCTCAATTGACAAGGACATTTGATAAAATAGATCGCCTATTCTCTCAAGATCATTGATTATCGCCAACATTCCTCTAAGTCGTAAGGAACTTTCCAGACTAAGTTTGGCTGATGGCAGTTTGGATAAGTAAGTGGCGATCTCGTACTGCACTTTATCCGTTATTTCTTCATACTTCTTAATTTTCTTTAAAACCTTAGTTTTATTTTTTGATTTTTTGTTATTGATCAATTCTCTTACAAAGCCAGACATTCGTGCCGTAATTTTTCCGAATTTGGAAATTTCCTTTGCCACTTCCGACAAGGACACTTCAGGTGTAGAAACAAGGCCACCTGAAATATATTCCAGACTAAACTCACGTTCATCACTCTGAATAGGAACCATTTTAGTTACTACTCTGGATATGAAATTTACAAACCCGATGAGTAGGGTCACATTAATAATGTTGAATGTAGTGTGAAAAATAGATAGACCAATTGGGATAGACAATGCATCCTGAAAAGGTGAAGTATAATCAGCGCCTACCATATATACATCAATGGCTTTCAGGAACCACGGAAATGTCAGAAGCATCCAGATCACTCCAAATATGTTAAATATAAAATGTGCGCGAGCGGCTCGCTTGGCGTAAGAATTAGCCACTAGAGCAGCCAGATTAGCAGTTATGGTTGTCCCGATATTCTCCCCTAAAATCATCGCAGCGGCTATATCAAAAGGTACCCAACCTTCATTAGCCATTAAAATAGTGATGGCCATAGTGGCGCTGGAAGATTGCACCACAACAGTTAATAGCGTACCTATTCCAATAAAAATAAGCGTAGAAAAAATTCCTAAATCCGTGTAGCTGGATAAAAATTCCAGCATTTGAGGATTTGACTTTATATCAGGAACAGCAGATTTTAGCGCTTCCAGTCCCATAAATAACAAGGCAAAACCGATAATTACTTCACCCCAGGATTTCAACCGATTCGTAGAAGCAAACAATAAAGGGAAGCCAAAAGCGATAATCGGTAAGGCCATATCTGCCAGTTTCACTTTCAAGCCAAGAATAGAGATTATCCATCCAGTTATTGTGGTCCCTATATTAGCTCCCATTATAACACCAATGGATTCTACAAGAGACAGCAAGCCCGCATTTACAAAACTCACTACCATAACGGTAGTAGCAGATGAAGATTGAACTAAACTTGTAAGCAGAAATCCCGTTAAAACGCCATAAATTCGATTTGAGGTCATAACTCGAAGGATCTGCCTCATTCTGGCGCCGGCTACCTTCTGAATACCTTCGCTCATAATCTTCATCCCGTAGATGAAGAACCCTAACGACCCTATTAAGGTTAAAGCATCAAATAAACTGAATTCCATTTACAGGGAAAAATTCTGTGAGAGAGTAAATGTAGTCAACTGTATTACAATCAAATTTACGCTTCATGTTAACTTTCTGTTAACTCCAATTTTTATTTGAAGAGTGTCGAAATTACCACGTTATTTTAATATGGACTAGAGTTGAAGCGAATTTTAATATTAGCTTCACAAACGGGCTTATGATAAGAGTCTTCAAAATGCTAATTTCGCAGGCTTAAATTCCATCCATTTGAAAGGTCGGCAGGAACAGAGAAAAAAAATACTACAAGCATCGCTAAAGGTTTTGCTAATTGTAGCAGTGTTTCTATTCTCAGTAGATCTCATGGGTGAAGCTTTCAAATACATCGGTGAAAAAGCCGCAGAATCGCTCATCTTTGCGACAAAGAACCCATTCATAGGTCTTTTTTTAGGCCTTTTAATTACTGCTATTATTCAGAGTAGTTCTACCAGTACGGCGATGATCGTAGCCTTGGTAGCCTCTGGTTCTATCACCATAGCAGATTCAGTACCTATGATTATGGGAGCCAACATAGGCACTACGCTGACCAGCACTATAGTTTCTTTAGGATTCATTACAAAAAAAAACGAATTCAGAAAGGCAATAGCTACTGGCACGGTTCATGACTTTTTTAATATCCTGGTGGTGCTGTTACTTTTCCCTCTTGAATACTATTATGGCTTCGTTTCTTCCACTGCTCAAGGCATTACTAGCTTAGTTTTGCCGTCAGGCGGTGGTTCCTTTTCAGGGGGCGCGGGTTTTAAGTTATTTGATGCTATACCTCTCACCTCTTTCCTTATTTCTGTCATAAATAACAGTTTCATAAGTATCATTTTATCGTTTGTTCTGCTTTTTGCCTCCATTAAATTGTTGTCTTCCTTAATCTACAAGCTGGTAATAGGCGAGTCTCAAGGCAAGCTGAGAAACTATATCTTCAGTAATCCTTTCAAATCGTTTTTCTGGGGGGCGGCCTTTACGGCAGGAGTACAATCCAGCTCAATTACAACTTCTCTGATGGTGCCTTTTGTAGCTACACGCAAAATATCGTTGGAAAGCGCTATGCCCTTTATACTAGGCGCTAACATAGGTACCACAATAACTGCATTTATAGCGGTTTTGTTGGAGTCTAATGCCGCTATAAGCATTGCCGTTACACATTTACTCCTTAATACCATTGGCGTACTCGTATTTCTTCCGTTCAAGTATCTTAGGATGATTCCTATAAAGCTGGCAATGAGTTTTGGCAGGCTAACTATGAACTATCGCCTTGCCGGTATAGGCTACATTCTATTCACTTTTTTTATTGCGCCTTTTACATTAATCTATTTCAATAGAAACGCCACAAAAATCACTGAGTTGACCTATATAATAGAGGAGAACCAAACGAAAAAGGAAAAGAAAGTGATCAGCGTCGCCGCCCAAGATAAACGTTACGGATCGCTATGGGGTAGCGATGTCAACCTTTCGAATAAAGGGTACAGCGAAAACATTATGACCATCTATAGAAATAATGATGTGCTCTTTTTGAACGATCGTTTTTATTTAATTAAGAAGGAGGGTTTTTGTTGGGACGATCAGGACACTGAGAATAGAAAATATCAAATGTGCATCTCGCAAATACTACCATCGGTAAAGCATGGTGATATTTCTGCCGACTCAGTATTTGTTTTCAAAAAAACTTTCTATGACCCTGTAGATAGGGACTCTTCTTATTTTTATTATCAAATAAGTGTTAGCAATAAGCTCCTTTTAAGCGCCCAGAAGTTTACCAATCACGGTAAACTATTACGCAATGAGCAGCTTACTCGAATCGATGTAAAATAAGATTACTATCTTTATTTCAGTTCCGAAAATAATGGCTGACAAAAAAGGATTATTAAGTTTTTTAAAGCTGAATGGTATAATAGATAATCTATTAAAGCTGTTAGAAGCTAAAATAGAAATAGCCAAAATTGAGATAAAGAAAGACATTGCAAGATTCCTGGCTAAGGTCATGGTATTTGCAATTTTAATGGCGCTAGGTCTTTTATTTTTTCTTTTTTTAAATATTGGCTTGGCGTTTCTGTTAAGTGACTGGATAGGTCAACTGTACTCTGGTTTTTTGATCATATCGGGATTCTATGTGGCGGTCTTTTTCGTATTCTTATTAGTTAAAGATCATTTAGGAATAGAGGACTCAATTGAGCAAAGCCTTAATAAAGCCTTGGAAAAAAGTGAGTAGCTGTGGATCTAGATCTGAATATTGATAAGTTAAAAAAAGAATCAGAGGCCCATAAAGCCGCTCTTACATCAGAAATCAATAGTTGGGTGGAGCGGTCTAAGCGTATAACTATCGGGGTTCTACTGATTGGGGGAGGATTATCATTAGCCTATTTAATTTCTAAGCGATTCACCGCTGGTAAAAATGGAGATCAGAATCCCATGGAACAGCAGACATCTGCAAAGTTCTCGAAGATTAGCCGATTTATTTTACAGGAACTTTCCGTATTCTTGTTAGCTATGGCTAAGGAACGTTTGCTTAAATATCTGGAAGAAACTAACACCGATGAAGAAATCAATTCTGGAAATACTGAATGAGCGTAAAAGCTCCGGACAAAAGTCGCTGGCTCTACTTATTGACCCTGACAAGGTCCAAGACTTGAAAGCGCTGACGAACTTACTGCACATGGCGGAAGAATGCTATGTAGATTTTGTTTTTGTAGGTGGAAGTTTAATAACGAATAATTCGTTAACGGAAGTGGTAAAAACTGCTAAATCTATTTGTGATATCCCCGTGGTATTGTTTCCGGGAAACACTATGCAAATTGATATTTATGCAGATGCCATTTTGTATTTGAGTCTTATTTCGGGAAGAAACCCTGATCTCCTTATCGGTCAGCATGTAGTATCCGCACCCATTTTAAAAAATAGTTCTTTAGAGGTATTACCTACGGGTTATATGCTTGTGAACTCAGAAAGCACCTCTGCAGCATCGTACATGAGCAATACCAGACCTATCCCCCCGGATAAAGAGTCCGTCGCTGCTTGCACGGCTATGGCCGGTGAGATGCTTGGATTAAGATTGATTTATATGGATGCGGGAAGTGGGGCTAAAATGAATATACCTGCTAAAATGGTACGAACGGTACGGAAGTCAATTGACATACCTCTTATCGTAGGTGGTGGCATTAATACTTCGGAAAAGGTAAAACAAGTATTAGAGGCAGGCGCGGATACAATAGTTATCGGAAATGCGATAGAAAAAAACCCCAATCTTTTGATTGAGGTTTCTGAAAAAATCTACGATTTCAACAAATCGTTAAACGTTCATTAGCGTTTCTCGTTTTCTCATTTTCCCAGCAGGAATACCGTGCATCATTTTGAACCTACGGCAGAAGTATGCCGTATCTTTGTAGCCGCAGGTCTTCCCAATATCTCTGATACTCATCTTTGTTGTTCTTAAAAGCTTTACAGCATACTCCATGCGCTGGTATTCTATATAGTCCTGTGGGTTAATACCCGTTAAGGTCTTAAAATACTGACCGACATAATCTTCAGAGACTTCCGTCACGTCAGAAAGAACCTTATTTGTCAATTCTCCTCCCAGATTATCTTTAATATACCTAAAAAGTGTAATCAAGCGAGGGTCTTTGAAGTACGTGCTGTTAGTAGCTAGCTGTTCTACAAACATTCTGTTGTCAATAAGGTGTCTTATCGATTCGATGACCAACAGTTCCGTTTTCAACTTAATAACCCGTTGATTACCTTCTTTAAGTCTACTTTCCTCAGTTATCAAGTCATATATCAGACTACCTAAGGTACCATTCTCCATATCGAAAGCCGGAATATCAAGCGCTGTAAAGAAATTAACCGTATCAAACACCTTTGTTTCAAAAACAACAATGCTAAAATCAGCGGCTACACTTTCATTTATCTCACCCAGCTTTGAAGTTCTGAAATACTCTGCTTGCTTGAAGCTAAATTCCTCTAGGTCAACCTTGGTTGTTTTGTTACTTACTTCGCCAAAATGTAACTCCGCCAATCGATTTGCCGGAATAAATAAGGCATGCCCTTCTTTGAGCAAGTCCTTGTTTTTTCCGAAATGGATCGCCCCTTTCTTCAAAAGAATGAGAATGTTCTCCGTATCTTTAAAATCAACGATTGTAAGCGGATTTATTACCTTGACGTTATTTGACTTTAGGTACTTTATTCCTAGAGATTCGATTATTTTGTTGTAATCTTCCATTAAAGTGCTGTATTTATTCTATAGCGAATATACATATTTCACATTAAACTTACATGCACTATTTCAAGAAAAGTAGGATTTTTTATAGACGGTAAATTCTATCGGCTCAAAAGCGACCTAGAAATCACAATACGTTGAATTTCAGAAGTACCTTCGTATATCTGTGTTATTTTGGCATCGCGCATCAAGCGCTCGACGTGATATTCTTTAACAAAACCATAACCCCCGTGTATTTGAACAGCTTCTACAGTAATCGCCATTGCAGCCTCAGAAGCAAAAAGCTTCGCCATAGCGCTGGCCTGTGCGTAAGGCTTTTTCTGATCTTTTAAGCTTGCCGCCTGAAGACAGAGTAAACGAGCTGCCTCAATTTGCGTAGCCATATCGGCAAGTTTGAATTGAATAGCTTGATGTTGAGAAATCTCTTTACCGAACGCTTTACGTTCCTGAGAATATTTTAAAGCCAGCTCATATGCACCGGAAGCTATGCCCAGGGCCTGAGAAGCTATGCCTATTCTTCCCCCATTAAGAGTATTCATAGCGAAGGTAAATCCAAAACCATCATCCCCGATACGATTCTCCTTAGGTACTTTTACATCAGTAAACATCAGAGAGTGAGTATCCGAGCCGCGGATACCAAGTTTGTCTTCTTTTTTACCAACAACAAATCCATCCATACCTTTTTCAACAATTAGCGCATTTATTCCTTTATGTTTTTTCTCCGGATCCGTTTGGGCAATAACTATATAAATACCGGCGCTGTTTCCATTTGTTATCCAGTTTTTAGTACCGTTAAGCAGATAATAATCTCCCTTATCCTCGGCTGTTGTTCGCTGGCTGGTAGCATCTGAGCCTGCCTCTGGTTCCGACAGGCAAAAAGCGCCTATGTTTTCTCCGGTAGCCAGTTTGGTTAGGTACTTCTGTTTCTGCTCCTCCGTACCATAGGTTTCAACACCCCAACAAACTAGGGAGCTATTAACCGACATACAAACTGAGGCCGAAGCATCAATCTTGGAAATTTCCTCCATTGCAAGAACGTATGAAACGGTATCCATACCTCCTCCATTATATTTTGGATCCACCATCATTCCCATAAAACCCAACTCCCCTAACTTTTTCACCTGTTCGGCCGGAAATTTTTGTTGTTCGTCTCTTTCAATTACGCCCGGTAGTAGTTCGGTTTGTGCGAAATCCCTAGCTGCTGCCTGCACGGCTAATTGCTCCTCAGTCAATTCAAAATTCATAGGTCTATTTAGTATTTTTTAGATGTAACAAAAAAGGCTCACAATCGTTTGCGAGCCTTCAAAAATACAATTTCTTGATGAAGCCATTAATCCCTGCTTCCTAAAAACATACTTACATAGTAGAGCAAGGTTACCAAAGAACCAACAGCTACCACCACATAGGTCATAGCGGCCCACTTTAATGCATCCTTAGCCATACCGTATTCTGAAATATTAACTATCTGTCTATCCTTAACCCAGGCCAACGCCCTTCTACTGGCATCGAATTCCACCGGTAAGGTGACAAACGAAAACAAAGTCATCACACCGTAAGCGCCTATAACAACGAGTAAAGCAGTTGGCATGAAGTTAGTCAATGCGAATGACCCAAAAAGCATCATGATAAATATGACATTCAAAATCTTTGCACTCGCGTTCTGCAGTGGTACCAGCATGGACCTGAATTCCAACATACTGTAAGCCGTGGCGTGTTGCACTGCGTGTCCACATTCGTGGGAAGCTACTGCCGCAGCAGCAGCATTTCTACCGTGGTAAACTTCCTCACTTAAATTTACAGTTCGGTTAGCCGGATTATAATGATCTGTCAAACTTCCAGGAACGCATGTAACCTGTACATCATGAATATTATGATCTGCCAGCATCAGTTTCGCCACTTCAGCGCCAGAAAGATTATTGCTCAGTGGCATTTTAGAATATTTTCTAAACTTACTCTTCAACCTTGAATTAACCGCAAAGCTGATGATTCCGAAGACTATAATTATTATCCATATTCCTCCCATAGCTATATTTTTTTTATTTTTTCTATTAATGACGACGTGGAATAACCCTCCACGAGTGATACGGTTTTTACATTTCCACCATTTGCCTCAACAATATCTGCACCAACAATATTTTCTGCCAAATAGTCATCTCCTTTAACTAAAATATTAGGACGAATTGCCTTTATAAGTTCGTAAGGTGTATCCTCATTAAAAAGTACAACAGCATCTACAAATGCCAGAGCGGCCAGAATCCGTGCACGCGAAAGCTCATTGTTCACGGGACGAGACACTCCTTTTAGCTTTGTGACCGACTCATCTGTGTTCAGTCCTATGACAAGTTTTTGACCCAAAGCGCGTGCTTTTTCAAGATAATCGATATGCCCAAGGTGTAAAATGTCAAAACAACCGTTGGAGAAAACTACTTTTTTTTCCTCATTCTGCCATGACTTAACATGAGTAACAGCCTCTGCCAACGGCATGATTTTATCTGATGTTTTCAACTCTGTTTCTTAAAAATTGACTCACAAACATAGAACTTGCTCCTACTGCTATAACGACTATTGTCTGCCACCCGTGGAATATAAAAGTAAAAGCTACGGCCTTATCCTGAGCAAGACTATATAATAAAACCAATCCTGTGGCTACAAGTATATGAAAGCTTCCTGCTCCACCCGGTAGTGGAACCGCCATGGCTATACCTCCTATTACAAAAATTGTAAGCGCCGCCTCCAGACCAAGACTATGGGTTTCAGGAAACGCCAGCATTACGAAGTACATCATAAGATAATAACATATCCAAATAGCCAGCGAATAACCTATGAATAAAATACGATGCTCTAACTTCAAAACTGATTTGGCGCCGTCCCGAATCCCAAAAACAACATTTCTAGATTTTGAAATGAATCTTAGCATGAGATATCTGCGGGTTCTAAATAGGTGCCAAAACACTATAAAAACACCCAATAAAGCTAGAATCGTGGAGACTATAAGGCCCCATGGAATTCGCCCTCCCTGGTCCGTGCCTCTTAAAGCTCTGACTTCATCAGAATTAAAAAAGAGCAACAGATTATCAACTTCTATTAAGAATGACGTGCCAATAAGAACCAATAGGAAAATCAGATCAATCACCCGCTCCGCAACAACGGTTCCCAACGAAATATTTACCGGCACCTGTGAAAGTCTGTAAAGATTGTAGCATCGTGAGACCTCGCCCCCACGTGGAACAACAAGATTGATAAAGTAGCCAATCATTACAGATAAAAACCCTTTAAATAAGCCTATTTTAAACCCAAGAGGATTAAGAAGCAACTTCCAACGCTCTGCTCTAATTAAATGACTTAACAAGGCGACTAATGCGGATAAAAACAAAAAAGGTTTGTCGGCTGTACTCCATACACTGAGAATAAAGCCCCATTTACTTTCGCCTTCGGCTACCTCAATATTTTCAAACGATAACCAAAGTAGGAAAGTTGTGATGCCAAGCATTACGCCGTACTTGGCAATGTTCTTAAGTCTTACCTCCATCAGATTAAACAGCAAGCCTGTTATTAGCATCCGGAAAAATAAAACTGGAATAAAATGAAATAACTACATCAAAATCTATTGAAGCATACGATATAATGAAGATAATATCGCCAACCTGTGCCTTTCTTGCAGCCGGACCATTCATGCATATCATACCACTACCGCGCTCACCTGTAATAACGTAGGTTTCAAGGCGTTCCCCATTATTTATGTTAACAACCTGAACCTTTTCCCCTTCGATTAAATTCGCCGCATCCATCAAATCCTCGTCTATAGTAATACTGCCTACATAATGCAACTCAACTTGCGTAAGCCTCACTCTGTGAATCTTTGATTTTAAAACCTCTATATTCATTTAGAAATAATCATATTATCTATGAGTCTTATCTTCCCCACGCGCCCTGCAATACACAAAGCTATATTTGTTTGAGTATTATAACTCTGAATCGGCATCAAAGATACAGGATCCACAATTTCAAAATATTCCAAATCAACAGTGGATTGGCCAAACAAGTTTTGCACTTTTACGATGATTTCTTCGATTGATACCTTTTCCACTATTAAATCTTTGGCCAGCTCCAGGGACTTGTAGAGTATGATAGCCTCTGTTCTTCCCTTAGCATCTAATCTTTGATTTCTAGAGGAAAACGCTAACCCATCGTCCTCTCTTAAAATAGGCATACACCTTAGCTTTACATCAAAAGAAAAGTCTTTCACCAACTGGTTAATAACCGCGTACTGCTGAAGATCTTTCTGACCAAAATAGGCTTTATCAGGCTTAATGATGTTAAAAAGTTTTCCTACTACTATTCCGACACCATTAAAATGACCCTCTCTAAACTTTCCTTCCATTTCTTGCTGGAGGGAGCCAAACTCCAACCTTAAAATCGTTTTTTCAGGGTACATTTCTTGTTGAGATGGAATAAAAACAACAGTATTCCCCAATTTTTGGAGTTCTATTAAGTCACTCTCTAAGGTTTGAGGATAGCGCTTAAAGTCTTCAACATTATCAAACTGGACTGGATTAATAAATATACTTGTAACAGTGATATCATTTTCACTAAGTGAGGCTTTGACCAACGAACTATGTCCCTCATGCAGGGCCCCCATAGTGGGCACTAAACCAATACTGTTATGATTTAGCTTTTGTTCACGCAAGTAGTTTTGTATTCCTGAAACAGTAGTGAAATGACGCATTGGATTGGCCAAAAATGAGTGCAAAGCTATATTTTTAAAAAAACTAAATGCGGATTACAGGCAAAATTTTAGTACTTTTGTGGATTAATTTTGAAAATCAAATCCATACAAATATGTCGAATCTTCGTATTCTATATGTAGCCAGCGAGATCAATCCATTTTTGCAAACTTCTGAAGTTGCAGATTTTGTAAGAAAACTACCTCAGGCCATGCAAGAAAAAGGAATGGAAATTAGAATTCTTGTTCCTAGGTTTGGGTTGATCAATGAGAGAAAGAACAGATTACACGAAGTAGTAAGATTATCTGGTATTAACATTGCCGTAGGCGATGAAGAGAAACCCCTGATCATCAAGGTCGCGTCTATACCTAACGCAAAACTTCAAGTCTACTTCATTGATAATGAAGATTACTTCCACAGAAAGTCCGTTTTCCACGATAAGGAAAATAAGTTCTATGAAGATAATGACGAGCGGGCAATATTTTTCTGCAAAGGCGTTATTGAAACGGTTAAGAAACTAGGTTGGGCGCCGGACATCGTACATTGTAACGACTGGATGACAAGTCTGATTCCGCTTTACTTAAAAACTACTTATAAAAACGATCCCTTGTTCAAGTCATCAAAAACGGTTTTCTCTGTCTACAATACCAGCTTCACACATAAATTTGACAGCGATCTGCTGGATAAAGTAAAGATGATGGATATTGAAGACAGCATGTTGGCAAATCTTGAAACTGCCGATTTTAACGGTTTTATAAAACTTGGTGTGGAGTTTTCAGATGCTGTGATTATGGCTGAAGGCGGAAAAGGTTTAAATGGACTTTTCAATGAGTTAGAAGAAGAGAAGAAAGTTGAGACTATTGAGAAGAACGAAAACTTTACGGATTCATACTACGACCTATATAATGAACTTGTGGGCTAGAAAAATAGGGTTGCTTTCGTTAGCAGCCTTACTACTTTTTTCCTGTGAGGAAGAAAACTCAATAGGCTTACCCCCCGAAGACAATTTGGGGATTTTTTTTGCCGAAATTCCAATGCGGGATTATGTAAAGCAAGTTTGGGTGGATGATCTACCTTACGACGCATCCGGGCTATTATTGGTTGGGGAATATGAAGACCCACAGCTTGGGGAGATTAAGTCAATAGCGTTTTCTGACTTAAGCACTACCTCACTAAGGGCGTCCTTCCCTGTATCGGATACCATTGACTACAATTTTGTATCTGCCGATATGACGCTAAGAATCCAAGAAGCCTATGGTAGTACGACCAATCTCCCTTCTGTTGGCTATGGTGTATATCAGCTATTAGATACCGTTGATGTAAATGCAGAGTATACGAATTCAAGCGCCTTAGCAATTGGCAATAAAATCGGTGAAACACAATTTACATTCTACTTGGACTCATTAGGGATAAACCTTGCAGATAGTTCTGATAATCAAAGCATTACTAATATACCTGACTCGCTTTTTGATGCTAGCGGCATATACTTGTATACGGCCAGTTTTGATCTCGATCAACCGTTTTGGGAAGATATTTTCAATCAATACCGCGACGTATTATTGGACACACTTAGTTTTCCGGATTCGACGCTTAATGCTTCCCAAGAGTTTGATAAGATTATGAAAGGTATCGCTTTGCAACAGGAATCAGGAAATACAGCGCTTCAGTTCAGTGGGCAAGATGTTCGATCATTTATATCCGTTAAGTATAATCGTGTGACGCCATCAGGCACGAGTGAAATAGAGATGTTTATTCTGTTCAATTCAAATAAAGCCTTTAATGAAATAAGGCCAAACGCCAACTCCGGTTGGTCGCTTGAAAAATTTAACCCTTTGACGGATTTTTATACCCCGGCGGAGCTGGAAGATGAGAACGCCTACATACAATCAGGCGCTAATCTTTTTATTGCTTTGGACTTCGAACCCTTCAAATCATTTGTAGATACATTAGAAAATACAGTGTTTCAGGGCGCCGAACTTTACCTGAATAGCGATAGCACGCTTGTTCTGGAAGGAAATGATCCAATCTCTGTACTACAGTTTTTGCTGAGTTCCGAAGAACGTTTAAATGACAATGAGTTGGTCGGTATACAAGATGCAAACTTCTTGGGGGAGGTACCAATAGCCATTAACTATGATGAAGCGGATTCAAATTTTATTAGGATACCGACTTACCTAAATCAGCTTACATTAGATCGAACTTCTCTTGACAAGATTATCATAAGAGGGCCATCAGTGTCCAGACTTGACCGCATAGTGATACCAAAGGACAGTATTTTCTTAAGGTTGTATTACAGCAAAACAGATTAGCATATGTGTGGAATAGTGGCATATGTGGGGTATAGAAAAGCCCACGAGGTAATTATTAAGGGTTTAAAACGACTCGAATATCGCGGTTATGATAGCGCCGGCATCGCACTCTTAAATAATGGCTTGAATGTATATAAAAAGAAGGGGCGTGTTTCAGATCTGGAAAATGCCATACTAGATGAAAAACTGACCAGTAATATTGGCATAGGTCATACGCGATGGGCCACTCATGGCGAGCCAAATGATATCAATGCCCATCCCCATTATTCTTACTCGAAAAATCTTGCTATAATACACAATGGCATAATTGAGAACTACAGCTCACTAAAGCAAGAGCTCATTAATAAAGGTTATACTTTTAATAGTGAGACGGATTCGGAGGTTTTCATACAATTTATTGAAGACATCCAGCTAAACAACGAATACTCACTGGAAGAAGCCGTGCGTTTAGCGCTCACCAAGGTTGTTGGAGCCTATGCCATAGTCATAATGTCAAAAGACGATCCAAATCTGCTGATCGCGGCAAGAAAAGGTAGCCCTCTAGTTATCGGTGTAGGAAATAACGAATTTTTTTTGGCTTCTGACGCTACGCCCATTATCGAATACACAAATGAAGTAGTGTATTTAAATGATTACGAAATAGCTATTATCGAAAACAATGAGCTGAGACTAAAAAATACTCAAGACGTACCTTCCACACCCTATATTCAAACGTTAGACATGGAGCTCGAGGCGATAGAAAAGGGTGGTTATGAGCATTTTATGCTTAAAGAAATTTATGAACAGCCTAAATCAATAAGCGACTGTATGCGAGGTCGTTTAAATGCAAATGAAGGCAGGCTGGTTCTTGGTGGTATTCGTGAGTATGCCAATAAATTAATATCTGCGGACAGAATTATAATAGTAGCATGTGGGACTTCCTGGCATGCCGGCTTGGTAGCGGAGTATTTCTTTGAAGAGTTTTGCAGAGTACCTGTAGAAGTAGAGTATGCATCCGAATTTAGATATAGGAACCCTGTTATTAAAGAGGGAGATGTAGTTATTGCCATTTCACAATCCGGTGAGACTGCCGATACACTTGCTGCTATTGAACTTGCCAAGTCAAAAGGTGCGGTGATCTTTGGAGTTTGTAATGTGGTAGGCTCATCCATAGCCAGAACATCTCATGAAGGAGCCTATACGCATGCCGGTCCGGAAATAGGTGTGGCATCGACAAAAGCCTTTACTGCACAACTGACCGTACTTACCATGATAGCTCTTCGAGTTGCGCATAGAAAGGGCACCATTACCGAACGCAGATACCACGAGCTATTGGTGGAAATGGAAAACATTCCTGTCAAAGTGGGAAAAGCGCTATTATTAGACCAGCAAACTAAGGAAGTTGCAGAGCGATTTCAGGATGCCAAAAATTTCCTTTACCTGGGCAGAGGTTATAACTTTCCTGTAGCCCTGGAAGGCGCATTAAAGCTTAAAGAAATTTCCTATATCCATGCCGAGGGCTATCCGGCGGCAGAAATGAAACATGGCCCCATTGCATTAATAGATGAAGAGATGCCGGTGGTATTCATTGCCACTCGTGATAGCTCTTACGACAAAGTCGTTTCCAATATTCAGGAAGTAAAGGCGAGGAAAGGAAAAGTGATTGCTGTTGTCACAGAGGGTGATGCTTTAATACCAAAAATGGCTGAATTTGTCATAGAAGTTCCTAAGACAGATGAGTCTTTAATGCCAATGGTATCTGTAATCCCATTGCAATTGTTGTCCTATCATATAGCAGTAATGCGTAATTGCAATGTGGATCAGCCTAGGAATCTAGCTAAATCCGTTACAGTGGAATAGATTCATACCGAGGAAATAAGATAATCTCGCTTCAATAAAGGAGAAATTTTGTAGCGCTGGTCTTTGGTATCTTCGAATAAAGATTCTAATAGCTCATAGACATTTTGAACACCTATTTTTTCCATCCACTCAAAGGGGCCATAGGGATAGTTAGTACCTAACTTCATGCCTAGGTCAATATCTTCTTTTGTTGCCGTTCCTTCCTGAAGTGTGTAAAAGGCTTCATTAATTATCATGGCAATCACCCTCGGAGTTACCATTCCAACCCGGTCTGCTACTTCTAAATAATCAACGCCCAAGACATCCATAGCGCCTGCAAGCGAATCTGAGTTATCAATACTGGTCACCTCCAAAATCGATCGATTGAAAAAGCCCGGCAAACCGTTAAATCCGAAAATCTTAGACGTTAAGCCATCATGAAGATAAGCCAGTTCTGATAGACTTGTCTTAACTGAATTAACAAAAACGAAAGTGTTTGAGAGCTGCACAAGCGCATCTAAATCTTCAGGACACTCTTCAATAGCAAAATGAAAGAGGTAGTCTACAGAAATTGACATATCATCAATTTCATCTATTGACAAGTGTACCACTTGGTAGCTATCTAATTTTGAATCAACATCCGCATGGTTCGTTTTGTCACCGATAACGCCTATCTTCATTTCATATTATTTAACATAACAAAAGTAGCCATAATGGACAAAACCATCATCAATAGTAACCAGGCGCCGGAGCCCATCGGCCCCTATAGCCAGGCCGTTCTTATTGGAAACACGCTTTACATTTCCGGTCAAATACCTATTGACCGCTCCACCGGTAACATGCAGAATGCTAGCATAGAGGAAGAGACCGAACAGGTTATGAAGAACCTGGGCTTCATACTAAAGGAAGCCGGCCTGGATTATAAACATGTTATTAAATGCAGCATCTTTATTAGAAATATGGATGACTTTGGACGAATTAATGCAGAATATGGTAAGTATTTTCAAGTTGATCCTCCAGCCAGAGAAACTGTTGAAGTATCGCGCCTTCCCAAAAATGTAAATGTAGAGATTTCCTGTATCGCCATTAAATAAACCTGGTCTTAATCTGTAGTTAAACTTATTCGGGAAAGTAGAATTACTACTTTTGCAGCCTGAAAATTTTAAACATGGAAAGACCGGTAAGGGTAAGATTTGCCCCAAGTCCTACGGGAGCGCTGCATATTGGTGGGCTTCGAACAGCTCTGTATAATTATTTATTCGCAAAACAGCATAACGGGGCTTTGATACTACGTATCGAAGATACTGACCAAGCCAGGTATGTGCCTGAGGCCGAATCCTATATTAACGACAGCTTAAATTGGGCTGATATTATTCCTGATGAAAGCCCTGAGAAAGGTGGAGCTTTTGGCCCTTACAAGCAGTCGGAAAGAAAAGCTATTTACCATGAATACATTCAGAAATTGCTGGATACCGGGTGGGCCTATTACGCATTTGATACGGCAGAAGAACTCGATGAAATGAGAAAACGGCTTAAAGCTGCCAAGGCGAACGCACTAACCTATAATGGTGTTACGCGTAACCAAATGAAGAATTCCCTTACCCTTCCCAAAGAAGCTGTGGAAGAAAAGCTAAAAAACGGAGATGCCTATGTCGTCAGGTTTAAAGTTCCGCTCAAAGAGGATATCAGGATAAATGATTTAGTAAGAGGGTGGGTAATGGTACACTCCACGGCTATCGATGACAAGGTAATTATGAAATCCGATGGCATGCCGACTTATCACTTAGCAAATGTTGTGGATGATCATTTAATGAAGATCAGCCACGTTATTAGGGGGGAAGAATGGCTACCATCGGCACCGCTTCATGTTCTTCTTTATCGCGCCTTTGGGTGGGAAGATTCAATGCCACAATTTGCACATTTGCCATTATTACTTAAGCCCGATGGAAATGGCAAGCTTAGCAAACGCGATGGAGATAAGCACGGTTTCCCTGTTTTTCCAATTGACGGATCATTTTTGGATGCCCATGGAAATGATGAAAAGTTCAATGGCTTTAGAGAAGCAGGCTACTTGCCGGAAGCCTTGATCAATTTTCTTGCTTTATTAGGATGGAATCCTGGTACAGATCAGGAGTTATTTACCAGGGACGAACTGATCAACGAATTTGCTTTAGATAGAATCAATAAGGCCGGCGCCAAGTTTGATATCGAAAAAGCAAAATGGTTTAACCAGCAGTACATCAGGAAAATGGATCCTGAGGAGTTAGCCATGGCATTTGCCAAAAGAATCGAAAGCAAAGGCATATCCTTGCCAAAGGATCGAATCAGGGAAATCGCTGTTTGTTTACATGACAGGATAGAGTTTCTTGATGACTTATGGGTAGAGGGGGATTTCTTCTTTGCAACGCCGGACTATTACGATGAAAAAGTAGTAAAAAAAAGATGGACGGCCTCGCTGGTAGAGGCGCTCTCCATTTTTGCTGAAAAACTGTCTGAAACTGAAAATGTGAGTAACGTCGAAGCAAAATCCATATTGGAAGGCATATTAGGGGAAAAAGGAATGGGTCTTGGTCAAATCATGCAGGGCTTAAGAGTAGCTATTACGGGAAAAGGAGGAGGACCTGATCTGATGAAAATCATTGAAATATTAGGTGGGCATGAAGTAAATTTAAGGATAGCAAAAGCTGTAGAGCTACTGACTGTAAAAGAAGAAAAAGATGACTAAAAGAAAGAAAAAGAAAGAAGACGCAGACGAAAAGCCTAAAGTGAACCCTGAACTGGATGGTTTAAATATAAGCATAGATTCGTTTGGAGAAATAAATACCACCTACAACATCGACGACATAAACGACTTTTTAAATCGGAATGTGGAAGATAAAAAGCTGGAAGAAAGGGATGATTACGAGGAACTTAAATCTGGTAAAAAGAAGCAAAACCCGGAAGGTGACGAAGGTTAAGTTCATCTTTTCCTTAAGTCAGGAATTAACATAGGTACCTTTTCGGCATATTGCTTGTATTGCTCTCCAAACGTTTTGATAAGCTTCTTTTCTTCGAGCCAAATGCCTATCGGTAAGTAAGCCATCACACAACCCCACGATACAATTGAAGACACCCGGCTATCATATAAAACGAATCCCGTAAAAATTAAAATGGCGGCGCTGTAAAGCGGGTGCCTGATATGTCGTAGTATTCCGGTTGTTCTTAGGGTTAGGTCCGTATCTTCAGAAAAACCAACAAAGGCGCGAAGGCTGTATGTTTTAAATGCTTCCCGCAAAATAAAAACTCCTCCGGCCACTAAAAATAAGGCAAAGGCTTTTATCAACCGATTTTCCATAAGTAGTTTCTCACCGCCAATTACTCCGTTGAAGAGTAAGATTAGCAGTAAAGCCAACACTGAGAAAATAGTATATATAAAACGCTGATTCTTAAGAGAAAGGCCAATGTCTAAAAAATATGCTTTGACACTATCGCTCGAAAATAAACTGTGATGTAGAAAATAAATGCTCCAGAAAAACACTAACCATATATACTGCATACAGTGAAAATACGAATAATAGGCACGCTACAAAACGTTAGCAGTAACGTGTATATTTGTTCTACATAATCAAATAATTAATGTCTAAAATTATCGGGATAATAAAAGAAGGTAAAGTTCCTATTGATAAGCGTGTGCCCTTTACCCCGGCTCAGACTAGTGAAATCCAATCTCAATTTGAAGGAGTAAAAGTCAAGGTTCAATCAAGTGAGGTACGCGCATTTTCTGATCAGGAATATGAAGAGCAGGGGCTCACCCTTACCAGCGATATGTCTGATTGCGATGTCTTTTTTGGTGTAAAAGAAGTTCCCATCGAAGAACTCATACCAAATAAGACCTACTTCTTTTTTTCTCATACTATTAAAGAGCAGCCATACAATAAAAGGCTATTGCAAACTATTGTCAAAAAAAATATCCGGCTCATTGACTACGAAGTACTGACAGACTCTGATGGCTTACGCATAGTGGCTTTTGGCCGTTATGCAGGACTCGTAGGAGCGTATAACGGTATACTTACCTATGGAAAACGGTACAACCTATTCCGCCTGAGGCCAGCACATACCTGTTTTGATCTTGATGATATGAAAACAGAATACAGCAAAGTGAAGTTACCGGCAATCAAAATTGCCTTAACCGGTGGTGGGCGCGTGGCCAAAGGAGCCATGGAAGTACTGAATGGCATGAATATCAGGCACGTATCACCCTCTGAATTCACCAGGGAATATTTTAACGAACCTGTTTATACGCAACTTAATACCAGGGATTACAGCAAAGCCAAGGACGGCTCAGATTTTAGCCGTCATGATTTTTACAACCACCCTGAGAGGTATACAGGAGATTTTCTAAAATATGCTAACGTGGCTGACGTGCTAATTGCCGGAGCTTTTTGGGACCCTAGGGCGCCAGTACTATTTACATCGAAAGATGCAGCATCAGAAGATTTTAAAATCAGGGTAATTTCAGACATTACATGTGACATAGAAGGTTCTATTCCGTCTACAAAAAAACCAACCACTATTGAAGATCCTATTTACGATTATAATCCATCTGACGACACCATAGAACCCCCTATGAGCGATGAGGGCAATATCACGGTTATGGCTGTAGATAATCTTCCATGTGAACTTCCGAGAAATGCATCTCAAGATTTTGGGAAAGAGTTGATAGACAATGTCCTTCCGCATTTATTAGGAGATGACGCTGAGAAAGTGATAGAACGCGCTACAATAACAAAAGACGGTAAGCTAACAAAACGCTATGAATATCTTAGAAATTATATATCTGACCAAATAGAAGCACATAACATGCGTTAAGCTTGAGGTATTAGTGGAAAAATAGCTACTTTAGTTATAATGGAAGAATCTATTTTGATCAAAGAATCAAGAGAATACGCTGAATCAGTGCTAGGAACGCTGCCCGAGGGTTATTGTTATCATAATTTAGACCATACCAGGGAGGTTGTATCGGCGGCATCTGAGATAGGTAGTAGCTCAGATCTTGAAGATGAAGATATGGAGCTCATTATTCTCGCGGCATGGTATCATGATTTAGGCTATAGTTCTGGCTATGAAAATCATGAAGATGAAAGCATTAGGTTGATGCACGAAAAGCTTACGGAGTTGGGGGTGAATCAAACCAAAATAAGGCAAATTGCTGCAATTATAAAAAGTACCGAAATGCCTCAATCACCAAAAAATGAATTGGGCAAGGTGATGTGCGATGCAGATCTCTACCACCTGAGTACAGGGGCTTTTAATGAAAAAAGCGAAGAACTTCGAAAAGAACTAGCAGCGGTCAATGGAAAAGAGTATGATCAAGATGAATGGACCCGAATGAATACCGAGTTCATTTCTTCTCACAGCTACTTTACAAATTACGGCAAAATTAAACTTGAGCCCAGAAAGAAAAAAAACCTAAAGAAGCTGAAAAAGAATGATTCAGTGGACCTTAAATATGTAGAAAAGCTTGAAAATCAAGTAGTTAAACTTCAAAATAAAGTTGAACAAACCAAAATACAGAAACCGGACAGGGGTATAGAAACTATGTTTCGTATTACCTCGAAGAATCACCTTACTTTGAGCGCCATGGCAGATAATAAGTCCAACATTATGATCTCCATCAACTCCATCATACTCTCAGTACTGGTTTCCGTACTCTTTAGAAAACTTGAAGACTATCCTCATCTGCTTATACCGGGTTTAATTTTAGTTTTAGTATGCCTTACCACAATAGTTTTTGCGGTATTGGCCACACGTCCAAATGTTTCATCCGGTGAGTTTGCAAGAAAAGACATTGAAGAAAAAAAGACTAACCTCTTGTTTTTTGGAAACTTTCATAATTCAAAGTTAAATGACTACATGTGGGGTATGAAAGAAATGATGAAGGATGCCGATTACCTGTATAGCAGCATGATCAAAGACATATACTTCTTAGGAAAGGTATTAGGTAAAAAGTATAAAATGCTGCGCACCAGCTATACGATTTTCATGTTTGGCTTTACTATTTCAATAGTTTCTTTTTTGATAGCGATGATTTTGTACAAGCCCGGCGCTTGACCATTTTTAATTCACCATAATACGTTTTATGCTTTTTTGATTATTTGTTTCCAACAAAAGAAAGTATATTCCTTTCTTAGACGATAATATATTCATTGGAATGTCAAACTTATTGTTCGTTTCATACGCATTAGCTCTTTGTATTCTGTTTCCTCTTATACCAATTAAAGTGAGGCGTATGGGCGCCGACTCGTTTAATTCTACAAGTACTACAAACTCCCCATTATTTGGATTGGGGCTCACCTTAAAGGTCTTCACCAATGGCTCAGCTCCTGAGGCTTGACGACCCCCATCGTCAGGTTTCTCTGACCGATCTAATATCGTGATAGACTGTCCATACGTGTCCCTGCAGTCTGCCAATGTCGCCTCTATGTTCACTTCATACGTACCCGGAGCATTAAACACCACTTCCGCATAGTCCTGGTTCTCGATCAATACCGTGGGATCTGTACCAAAATCCCAGGTCAGCGTCTCCGGTATCGGCCAGCTGATGTCTATGATAACCACCGTATCGCCCACATAGGCTTCCGTTACCATTAAGAAGTCTGCATTCAGTATATCGTCCGAGGTTGTGAGAACAAAACTGTCTGTCGCCTCACAGCCATCTTCATTGATCACCGTTAGGGTATACTCCCCAGCATCGGTCAGCATAACAGAGGCGGCTGTGCCGGTAAAACCCGTCGATGAAGTCCAGCTATAGCTCGTACCTGATACAGGCGCTGTAACTTGAGCGACCGATCCGGTACATACCACTACATCTTCTATTGCTATCTCAAAAGGATCAGCCTCGCCTAACACTAAGTCTTCGGTTATTGTACAGCCTCGCTCATCCGTCACGGTCACTGAATAAGTGCCAGAAGGTATATTGATGATGCTGTTGGACGTAGAACCGGTAGACCAGTCATAATTGTAGTTGCCATTACCTCCTGTAGTGGTCACACTCAAGCTACCATCGGACTGACCTTCACAACTCGGCCGGATGGCTTCAGTAGTTAGGGTGATTTCTTCCACTCCAATAAGGGTAAGCTCTTCCTCCAGTTCACAGCCATTCGAATCGGTGATGGTAACGGTATAGGCGCCTTGAGTTACGTTGGTAAGTAGCGCTCCGGAAGTGCCCGTAGACCATGTGTAGGTGTAGCTCCCCGTACCTCCTGAGGCCTGTATCTCCAATGCCCCGTCGGAACTGTCCCAACAGGTAGGTGTTTGTTCAGTAACTATGCTTGAGGTGATCGCAGCTGGGGAAGGAATCGTAATGGTCTCTACCACGGTACAGCCGTTCGCATCGGTAATGGTAACGGTGTTTGATCCGGGCAATAGGTTGGCTGCCGTCAAGGTGGTCTCACCACTCGACCATAGTACATCAAAGGGACCTACTCCGACAATTGAGACGGTCGCGCTGCCGTCTGCGCTATTAAAGCATGAGGTACCTGCCAAGGATGATGTGGTCGCTTCAGCTCCGTCTTCACTGCTGATAGTGGCTGTGCTGGTGGTAATACAACCGTTGGCATCTGTGATGATGGCCGTGTAAATACCTCCTGGCGCTCCAGTAAGGATAGCGCTGGTACCCACAGGTTGGTTCAGGCTGTTCTCCCAACGATAGCTGTAGCTGCTCGTGCCTCCATTGACCGCTACGGTGGCCGAACCATTCGGGTCTGAACAGGTGGCGTCGCTCGTGGAGGTGACCTGGGAGGTTAATGGGGACGGCTCGGTGATGGTGAAAGATACCTGGTCGGCGCAACCGTTCGCGTCTTCTACTTCTACCGTATAGAACCCGGCTGGCAGATCATCAAACTGCCCGGTAGGTTGGGTTATCGTGCCATCGAGGGTATAAGTCTTGCCCATTACTCCGCCGGAAGCCTGGAGGTCCACCGAACCACTGGCATTGCCGTTACAGTCTACATTCGTCTGGGTAGACAACGAAAGGGTTAATGCAGAGGGAGCCGTGATATTGATGTTGGTAAGGGATAGGTCGCAGCCGTTTACATCGGTGATGGTTACCGAATAGGCGCCCGCAGCCAGACTGTTTAAGTCCTCACTGGTGGACCCGGTGGACCATAAATAGCTGTACGGACCGGTACCCCCCGTAACTTCCAGGTCAATCGAGCCGTCTGACGCTCCTGCGCAGCTGATGCCTACACCGTTGTAATCACTGGTAAGTACGCTCTCCAACAGCACAAACGGCTCAGTTAAGAGGTAGGTCTCTTGTTCATCGCAGCCATTTGAATCGGTGATGGTAACGGTATAGGTCCCCGCTGTCAGGTTGCTCAGGTCTTTTGAGGTCTCCCCTGTAGACCAGCTGTAGCTGTACATACCACTGCCACCGCTCACATTTAAGGTAATGGAGCCGTCCGAAGCGCCCTGGCAGCTAATGGATCGACCATTGTAATCGGATACGGTTTCTATGGCCTCTATCCCAGGGGGGTCGGCTAGGACGATAGGACCGGAGGCATCGGAAATACATCCGTTCTCATCTCGTACTTTTACTAAATACGTACCGGCTGACAGGTTGTTAAAAACGGTGGCGCTTAAAAAGGTAATGCCGTTATCGATACTGTATTGCCGTGTACCTACTCCACCTGAACCACTTACGGTGATCTGACCGTCGCTCGCTCCATTGCAACTCAGTGCACGACCATCGTAATCGCTGGTGATATTCGCTGAAACGGTCAACGCCGGTGGAGCCGTTAATATTATGCTTTGGGTTGAAGATTCGCAGTTATTCGCATCCCTTACTTTTATCGTATAGGTACCTGGTGCAAGCCCTGTAAACGTATTGAGGGACTGGTAACTCGCGCCAGCGTCAATCGAAAATGATTTTGCGCCGGTACCACCTGCGCCGGTAACGGTGATCTGCCCATTGGCCGTTCCCAAACAACTCACTCCAAACCCATTATAATCCACAGAATTCACTGAGCTAATACTCACCGCAGTGACCGGAGCAATGGTAACGGTGGTCGCATCGGTAAAACAACCGTTGCCGTCACGGGCCCTCACCGTGTATGTGCCTGCACCCAGGTTGGGAAAACTACCACTCGATTGGTAACTCCCGCTATTCAATGAGTAGGACGCCGAACCTGTACCTCCGGAGGCAGCCGCCGTAATCACAGCGTCACTCTCCCCAAAACAGCTCACATCAGAACCATTGTAATCCGAGGTAACACCCGCTGAAATGAGCGAGATGGTTGAAGTTGGCTCAGTTAAGGTTACCGTGCCTGATGACTCTAATGTTACTCCACAAGCATCTCGTACCTCAACCTGGTAAGTGCCCGCATCCAGGCCCGTAAAAATATGACTCGATCCCGAACAATTATTGCAGTCTAACACATAGCTCCCACTCCCCTTTTTAATGAAATAGTCATAGGGAGGCCTGCCGTTAGTCACCGAAGCCCTGACCTCTCCATCATTGTTCGGACCGTTAACCCCACTGCTACAGGAAATTGTACCAGCAACAGTAGGACTATTCACAACATACGTAGGAGCGTTCGGAATCGAAAAAGTTCTGAGTTGTGAACTACATGCATTCCTGCCAACAGAGCTGACATTTTCTATTTTAAGTTGGTATCCCCCTCCAGGGGAGAAAAAAGTGGAATTTTGAATATTATATGAAGTACTGCCAGATAGGGTTTGATTAAAACCCTCAGTACCACCCGCATTAGTTATAGAAACAATTATTGGTTCCCCTCCATAACTCCCCCCTCCAGGATATCTAAGATTAGACAGCACTATCGAGCCATCGGTTGTACAGGAGTAATTGGGGGAGGAAGGTGTGATGGTCATACTGCTTGGTACAGCTCTGTAAAATGTAGCATTGGTATTATTTGACGAGGTTACTCCAATATTCAGGTCATCACATGGTCGAAGTCTGACTCTGAAATAAATCACTCTTTCCAGAAGGGAGCTCGGAAGTTCACTGTTAAAATTAAACGAGGTACTAGCAGAAGATGTAGTTCTAAAAGTCACGTATCCGGAAGTAGGACTAGTACTATACTGCCAGTCTTTAAAAAAAGCTGAGCTATTATTATTACATCCCAAAGTAATAGACTCATTAGAGCAATAAATACCATTTAATGAAGTCGTTAGTGAAACAGGGGGAGCTTGCCTAAAACTTACATTTAATTGATCACTCGTTCTACCAGAACCACTTGGTGGACAGATACCTGTCCCTCCGTTATTGTTAAGCGTCCAATCTGCGGAAACCATTAGACGTTTTGTTCCCGTGGAGGTCCATCGAACTCGAGCAAAGGTTCCATTTTGGGGATTATTTAAAAATGTACCTCCGGTGACAGTCCATTGATAATTAGAAAAGACCAGTTCATCACAGATACCACTGAAGAGGATTAAATAGCCCAATTCATCGTCCTTGCAGACTGTTTGATCGGATCCGATATCAATCAATTGTGCGTTGGTCTGGCCGACACTAAACACCAAGAAGACTAAGAGTATTATAAAATTTATATCTCTCATAACTGCTACTTAACAAATACTCTAAAAAACCTCGATTCTCTGCCAGCAGAAAGACGAAGAATATAAACCCCTGAAATTAAATCCGTATGGACAACCTTGATACTATACGAGTCACTGCCAGTTAATACTTTCTTCAAAACATCTTTACTTCCCTGCGTATCTACCATCAATAATTCTATCTCAGAAACCGTTGCTAGTCCAACCTCTATTTCAAACTCCCCGTTATTTGGATTGGGGCTCACCTTAAAGGTCTTCACCAATGGCTCAGCTCCTGAGGCTTGACGACCCCCATCGTCAGGTTTCTCTGACCGATCTAATATCGTGATAGACTGTCCATACGTGTCCCTGCAGTCTGCCAATGTCGCCTCTATGTTCACTTCATACGTACCCGGAGCATTAAACACCACTTCCGCATAGTCCTGGTTCTCGATCAATACCGTGGGATCTGTACCAAAATCCCAGGTCAGCGTCTCCGGTATCGGCCAGCTGATGTCTATGATAACCACCGTATCGCCCACATAGGCTTCCGTTACCATTAAGAAGTCTGCATTCAGTATATCGTCCGAGGTTGTGAGAACAAAACTGTCTGTCGCCTCACAGCCATCTTCATTGATCACCGTTAGGGTATACTCCCCAGCATCGGTCAGCATAACAGAGGCGGCTGTGCCGGTAAAACCCGTCGATGAAGTCCAGCTATAGCTCGTACCTGATACAGGCGCTGTAACTTGAGCGACCGATCCGGTACATACCACTACATCTTCTATTGCTATCTCAAAAGGATCAGCCTCGCCTAACACTAAGTCTTCGGTTATTGTACAGCCTCGCTCATCCGTCACGGTCACTGAATAAGTGCCAGAAGGTATATTGATGATGCTGTTGGACGTAGAACCGGTAGACCAGTCATAATTGTAGTTGCCATTACCTCCTGTAGTGGTCACACTCAAGCTACCATCGGACTGACCTTCACAACTCGGCCGGATGGCTTCAGTAGTTAGGGTGATTTCTTCCACTCCAATAAGGGTAAGCTCTTCCTCCAGTTCACAGCCATTCGAATCGGTGATGGTAACGGTATAGGCGCCTTGAGTTACGTTGGTAAGTAGCGCTCCGGAAGTGCCCGTAGACCATGTGTAGGTGTAGCTCCCCGTACCTCCTGAGGCCTGTATCTCCAATGCCCCGTCGGAACTGTCCCAACAGGTAGGTGTTTGTTCAGTAACTATGCTTGAGGTGATCGCAGCTGGGGAAGGAATCGTAATGGTCTCTACCACGGTACAGCCGTTCGCATCGGTAATGGTAACGGTGTTTGATCCGGGCAATAGGTTGGCTGCCGTCAAGGTGGTCTCACCACTCGACCATAGTACATCAAAGGGACCTACTCCGACAATTGAGACGGTCGCGCTGCCGTCTGCGCTATTAAAGCATGAGGTACCTGCCAAGGATGATGTGGTCGCTTCAGCTCCGTCTTCACTGCTGATAGTGGCTGTGCTGGTGGTAATACAACCGTTGGCATCTGTGATGATGGCCGTGTAAATACCTCCTGGCGCTCCAGTAAGGATAGCGCTGGTACCCACAGGTTGGTTCAGGCTGTTCTCCCAACGATAGCTGTAGCTGCTCGTGCCTCCATTGACCGCTACGGTGGCCGAACCATTCGGGTCTGAACAGGTGGCGTCGCTCGTGGAGGTGACCTGGGAGGTTAATGGGGACGGCTCGGTGATGGTGAAAGATACCTGGTCGGCGCAACCGTTCGCGTCTTCTACTTCTACCGTATAGAACCCGGCTGGCAGATCATCAAACTGCCCGGTAGGTTGGGTTATCGTGCCATCGAGGGTATAAGTCTTGCCCATTACTCCGCCGGAAGCCTGGAGGTCCACCGAACCACTGGCATTGCCGTTACAGTCTACATTCGTCTGGGTAGACAACGAAAGGGTTAATGCAGAGGGAGCCGTGATATTGATGTTGGTAAGGGATAGGTCGCAGCCGTTTACATCGGTGATGGTTACCGAATAGGCGCCCGCAGCCAGACTGTTTAAGTCCTCACTGGTGGACCCGGTGGACCATAAATAGCTGTACGGACCGGTACCCCCCGTAACTTCCAGGTCAATCGAGCCGTCTGACGCTCCTGCGCAGCTGATGCCTACACCGTTGTAATCACTGGTAAGTACGCTCTCCAACAGCACAAACGGCTCAGTTAAGAGGTAGGTCTCTTGTTCATCGCAGCCATTTGAATCGGTGATGGTAACGGTATAGGTCCCCGCTGTCAGGTTGCTCAGGTCTTTTGAGGTCTCCCCTGTAGACCAGCTGTAGCTGTACATACCACTGCCACCGCTCACATTTAAGGTAATGGAGCCGTCCGAAGCGCCCTGGCAGCTAATGGATCGACCATTGTAATCGGATACGGTTTCTATGGCCTCTATCCCAGGGGGGTCGGCTAGGACGATAGGACCGGAGGCATCGGAAATACATCCGTTCTCATCTCGTACTTTTACTAAATACGTACCGGCTGACAGGTTGTTAAAAACGGTGGCGCTTAAAAAGGTAATGCCGTTATCGATACTGTATTGCCGTGTACCTACTCCACCTGAACCACTTACGGTGATCTGACCGTCGCTCGCTCCATTGCAACTCAGTGCACGACCATCGTAATCGCTGGTGATATTCGCTGAAACGGTCAACGCCGGTGGAGCCGTTAATATTATGCTTTGGGTTGAAGATTCGCAGTTATTCGCATCCCTTACTTTTATCGTATAGGTACCTGGTGCAAGCCCTGTAAACGTATTGAGGGACTGGTAACTCGCGCCAGCGTCAATCGAAAATGATTTTGCGCCGGTACCACCTGCGCCGGTAACGGTGATCTGCCCATTGGCCGTTCCCAAACAACTCACTCCAAACCCATTATAATCCACAGAATTCACTGAGCTAATACTCACCGCAGTGACCGGAGCAATGGTAACGGTGGTCGCATCGGTAAAACAACCGTTGCCGTCACGGGCCCTCACCGTGTATGTGCCTGCACCCAGGTTGGGAAAACTACCACTCGATTGGTAACTCCCGCTATTCAATGAGTAGGACGCCGAACCTGTACCTCCGGAGGCAGCCGCCGTAATCACAGCGTCACTCTCCCCAAAACAGCTCACATCAGAACCATTGTAATCCGAGGTAACACCCGCTGAAATGAGCGAGATGGTTGAAGTTGGCTCAGTTAAGGTTACCGTGCCTGATGACTCTAATGTTACTCCACAAGCATCTCGTACCTCAACCTGGTAAGTGCCCGCATCCAGGCCCGTAAAAATATGACTCGATCCCGAACAATTATTGCAGTCTAACACATAGCTCCCACTCCCCTTTTTAATGAAATAGTCATAGGGAGGCCTGCCGTTAGTCACCGAAGCCCTGACCTCTCCATCATTGTTCGGACCGTTAACCCCACTGCTACAGGAAATTGTACCAGCAACAGTAGGACTATTCACAACATACGTAGGAGCGTTCGGAATCGAAAAGGTAAGCTCGGGAGAAGCACATGTGTTTTGACCTACTTCTACCGCATTTTCTATTTTTATCCTGTAACCAGTGCCCGATGAAAAAAAAGCCGGGTTGGTTATTGTGTAATTGGTCTGACCTGAAAGAGATTGATTAAACCCTTCTGTGCCGCTGGAGTTCACAATCGACACCAGAATCGGTTCCCCTGAATAATTACTCTCATCCGAATACCGTAACCCGTTTAAAGTTAGCCCTCCATCATTCGTACAACTATATGATGGCGCAAAGGCATTAATGTTCGATGAAGTAACTTCCGGTATGGGCCGGTAGAAAGTGTAAGGGCTTGATACTACTCGATTACAATCACCAAACCGAGCACTGAAATAAACATTTCTACCGTATACGTTCGAAATATTGGAACCAAAAAACTGCTGCGCAGTTCCGGATAGGCGAGAATCTTGGACAAGGGGTCTATTAACTGCGTTCCATCCAGAAGTACCGTTAAAACTATATTCCCAAATGTAATCGTTGTATTCCCTAGTAGCGCTCAATGTTATTTGTTCATCTGCACAATATATACCTGCCGGGGAATCCTCAGTTATGCTTAAGCCAGTGGGTTCCCAGTAAGTCTCTACGGTAACTCTTGTGGAGCCAAAAGAGACAGTCTGCTCATCGCATCCGGCTGATCCTGTCAAATCAATTCGAACGGATGACGTTTGATCTACTATACAGAAACAAGGAAAGATATCATCAAAGGCTTGAATTCTAAATGAAAACCCAGGATCAATCGAGCTAATAACGTTATCATAAGCCACAAATGGTGTTCGACCACCAGCAGATTCGGTAACCTCACCTAGACTTGTTGTTGTACCAAAAAAAGTACTGGGGCAACCACAATTCACGGATAGCACTCTAATGCGTACGTCATAGTTTTGACCAGATGCCAGGCCGCAGATAGTAATGCAAAATATGACTAGAAGCCCTCTTTTCATGACTTAAAAGTTCACAGTCGAAAAAACTACCCTCGAAAATAAACCTCCGGACACTACTGCCTGGACACCGTATTGATACTGACTATTGATTTGTACATTGCTATCGTAGAAAACCTTTTCTGAACCCGCCACGGTTTTGTAGAGTTCCAATACATCATTTTCACGCTTTCTATAGATTCTGAACTCTTCAACCGGACTGTCGAACTCCCAGCTGAGGATAACTCTTTTCTCCGATCTATCCGCTTCTATCTTTAATCGTTCAGGATCTCTTTCTGAAATAGTTTTTATACTACTGCCTGCAACAGGCTCTGATGGCCTCGACTCCAAACCACTTGAATCTTTGGCTGTAATTGTGTAGAAATACTTAATATTTGGCTGGATGCTCTGATCTATGAAAATGGTACTGTCTATGGTAGAATTCTCTCTAATTAACGTCCATCCCTCTTCATTTATGCCTCTTCTGTAAATGAAGTATTTTTCTGTATCTGCGCTCGGGCTTTTTGTGTAGCTAAGTTGTATCCCTACATCCACACTCTTGATGCCCCTGAAAACCGGAGGCGCCGGAGGAAGTACATCGGGCCTTCTAAGGCTAAAAACAGGGGACCTTTCGGATTCGTTAAATCTGAAGTCTACCGCACTGATTTGATAGTAAACAGACGAAGTTAATGTTTTGACGTTTACCGTATCTAACCAATTATTACGTTCAACGGCCTCCTTGGTGACCTGCACAAATTCTGCGTTTTTGAAATTGGATCTATAAATTCTATACCCAAGAAGATCGTCCTCAGCGTTCTGGTCCCACGTGAGAGCCACAGTACCGACAGAATCAATCAAGCCACTTAAACCATTAGGAATAACAGGTGGGATGCTGTCCTCTAGCTGCACCAGCACCGGAAAAGAAGACCGCTGACTCCGGCTGTTATAAGCTACCACTCTATAGTAATTGGTAGCTAATGGTTTCTCATCCTCATAAGACCTGTCATTAAGTTTAGCGGATTCTATTACCTGGTACGGTCCGTTCTCTGACCTACTTCTTTCAATCCTGAATCCTGTGATTTCCGTGCCTTGAGAAGGGAATTGCCATTCAAGGTCTACCTTAACATTATCTGTAATCCATTTAGTAAAATTGGGCGCCGCGGCTATCGGCATAAAACCGCTTCCTGATACGGAATCCGACGGTGGAGATGTCTCCCCAAATGCAGTAATTCCCTTAACCCTGTAGTAATAGGTTTTATTGTTTTCTGCCAGAGAATCGAGCTTGTAGGCCCTCCTTGACTTGTCAATCTCATCTTTAGAAGCATTGATGATTGGCTCATCTGAAACCGGCATATAGGTTTTCCCTCCATCAGACGATTTTTCTACAATGAAACTGTTATAAATGCCATCAAAATTCTCACGTTCCCAACTGAGAACTACCGCACGATTGCCAAACACCGCTTGCAAATCATAGATTTTGGGCACAGGTTTACGGTCTTCTAATCCAACATATACAAAACCCATATCTATATCCTCAATCTCTACGGGAACAGCGCTCTTAACTCGATATAAATATTTTTCATTTGCCCTTGGAGTATGGTCTATAAAGGACAAAGCTGACATCTGTGCTACAAAAAAGTATTGATCAGCCGCAAACAAGGCAAATGAGAAACGCTGCTCCAGTTCAATGGACTTATTCACTACCTGCATAATATCTGAAGAATAGTTTTCAGTAAGCTCAAAAGTTTCTCCGTAAATAGCCTGTGCTGCTACTGCGGCATTATCATTCCGCTCAACAATGCCCTGCCAATCATTTAAGGGCCGCGGTTTTAATGGTGCTTCTGTCAGTATAAGTTTTTCTGGTGTATTCAGCAGCTCTCCATTTCTGCTTACCGTAACGCGCTCGACAATGTAGCCATATTCGTTTAACCGTTGCCAGGCTATAGGGCTAGACGGAGCCCACCTAAGCATAATATTTTTTTCAGTAGCATTTGCCAAAACCTCGATTTTTGGCTTGTTATCCTGCCCTTGAGCAACGGAAATGAATTGGGTCGCCAATAACGTCAAAATCATTAGATGTCGCATCTATTCCACAGGGTTAGTTATGGTAATCATTTGTTCGCTAGCCACGATATTCTTTCCGGGCAATACATATCTTACTTTGACATCATATGGCCCTCCAAGAATCCGGGGAAATGGAGATGTAAGTAAAAACTGCAAGCGTTGACTTACATCTCCACTATCTACATAATAATTAGCCACTTGATTTTGCAGGTTGGATAGGTCCTGCTGATAGTAGTGTGACAAATTGTAAATGAATGCTGCCGATAAGCCCGAAGTGATAACCTGACCTGATGCTATATCAGATTCTGTAAGAATGAGATCCGTATTTGGATGTTGCCTGATGAAGACAGCCCGTGCAGGTGGTACTCCCATTGGCTGTTCTTCACGCCAGTTGACACGGAATTTGCCTTGAAGTGGATAACCTTGGTATGTGATCGGATACATATACTCATCGAAATAGCGATTGTTAGTCAAAACAGCCTCATATTGGATCATAGGCGCTTGACCGTTAGGTCCATTTAACTCAGCGTTATCAAACAATTCAGCTGCTTTAATTGATTTACCCAACTCATGCACCCCACTGCGTATGGGCCATCTCCATTGCTGAGACATATCGGCAGTATTGAGTTTTTCTCGTAGCGTACTGAACTTACTAGTTCTTATGTAACTCCCGAAAATGGATTGTTCTTGTAGCTCGCTAATTGTGCCCTCAGCCTCCTTAGTAGTGATCTCAGTATCTATCTTTCCACCTTCATTCGCCAATTTTGAAGTTCTGGCAGAAACATTTCGATCAATGGCTCCTTGATCGCCAGCCGGCAGGTTCACAAGATCCAACGCATAAATAGTACCTTTTTGTAGATTTTCAGGAAGATTGAAACGCACTTCCCTGTCACCGGTAGAGTAACTATAATCAAAGAATGATTGCGCTCCGCTGGAGTTTGTGAACCGGCCTACCTGCTCCCATTGATCGGGGTCTTCTTCAAAAAGATAGGGTTGACCCCTTTTTAACTTAATGTAACCGGAAGGGTACTCATCTTTATAGAAATTTAATTGACTCAGCACAGGATAACTATACTCAATATTGTTTACGGGAATATGATCCGGAGCCTTCCCTGATGCAAACTTGGTATTGCTCGCCTCCACGTATTTTTTCCCGTCGATGAATACAGGAACCCACCGGCCGGAAGTATACTCTTCAAAGCTTACCTGAGCTGAAACATTTACGTCCTCCTCGGAAGGAAATACATCAAAAGCATTAAATACAACCACATCTTTGTCTGTATTCCATTCCAGATCACCGGGGATAGTATAACCATTACTCACCAGTTTAAACTCATCAAGTTTTATACGAAACTTCTTTTTGACATCATCGACATCGATCAATTCAAATTCTTTTTCGACGGGCATATTGAAAACAACCTGTGGTGTTGAGAAAACATCTACTTCACGTTGGCCATCATTAGGTGTAACCTCGGCAATGACATCCACCCCCTGAAGTGCACTACCTCCAATAATTTCGCACTCTTCTCCTATGGTTACCTCAAACCGGCAGTTCCCCTTTACCAGCCCTCCAAGCACTCTAAACCTTCCCCCAACAATGCCACGCATCCAGAAAGGATTCGGCAATTTCGCCTGCAGTACAGCGGCTGCACCAATACTCAGTATTTCAATTTTTCTACGTTTACCAAAGATCCTGATCCTAATACCGATTTTGCCATCAAAGTAGGCATAGGCCTGCCCATTAGCATACCAACCATTAATACCTAATGGATCAGATCGGCCCTTACATCGTACATTGTCACCGTAGTTTTTAAGCATAATATCAAACCCTAAACCTGCCTGAAAGCGGGCGTAGAAGATAAGAAAAGTGAGATCTCAGGTATCTACAATAACTGCTGAGCCAAACCCTATCCCCTTTCCTAAGCCCAAGGCGTTTTCGTCGGCCATATAATCAAGGTCAATGCCACCGAGTATATCTGAGACGATTTCCGGTGGGGGTGGGCTTCCTGGAATTTTAGTTCCAACCATAAAATATGATGTTAGTTCGGCTCGAATAGGGCCAACTCCTGCGCTTACCCCAATTCTATCCTCAGGAGTGCCTAAATAAAAATACCAATCATCAGGCCCATAGTGCAGTACTGCCCATCCGGCACGTCCGCCCGGGCCTACTCCCTTAATAATACCGCCTGCCACATTCACATACATTTCCATATTAGCATGCAGTGATCTGTTCTCAAAATCCAGCACAATTTTAACATGTGCTGAAATGCTTCCACGTTTACCGGCGGCGGCTCCAATCTGACCATGAATTTCTTTAATAGTCTGAGGGTCATCAGGTAAAATCCCGGCCGCCATACTATTTTCATACTTTTCTACCACCTCTACCATCTTCTGGGTTTTCTCCTCCATGCGAGCCAGCATTTCTCCACCGATGGGAGGAGTAACAATGAACATATTGCCCGTGAATGTGATGCTACGTAGCCCTCCACCAGTATAAAATGCCATTTCATAAGTGGCGTCACCATTGATGACCGACTCACTACCGACTGTGGCAAATGCGATGGTAGCCTTTAACCCGAGCCCGGCATTTCCATCCGGTACGTAAACAGTGCCTGAAGCAGTCCTTCCGTAATCCGAACCTATTCCTTCATTGTCCATCTTCATATGATAGTAGGCACCGCCTCCAAATCCGTTTATTCCAAATGGCGGAACCACGGGTATTGCGGTTGGAAAAGAAGCTAATGCATCTGCGTACCAAAAACGGGTGCCATTAACCGCACCGAAGATAGCTGTCGCCTGCACTTTTATACCGGGATTGAATGTAGCATCAATTACCCCATTAAATCCGTTGCCATAGACATCGTCATCACGAAAGAATTGTAACCTGCCGTAGAACTTAAAGGCCCCCTGATCGATATCAACACTGATATCATTGACCTGTAGCTTTTTGTACCTCCAACGTTGCCCTTCACCATTATCTGACAGGTTACCAAGGATGGTAAGGCCTGCTTCTCCCCCAAAGGATTCATTGAGGTTAACGATCAAGTCAAAATCCAATCCTACCTCTGTTTCAGAAACCGTTCTTAAACCAATGTTATTGATACTTACGGGGAAGTTAGCCATGGCCTGTTCAGCTGCCTCGGAACCAAAGGAAAAGTCTCCTACCTGTAGGTAAGGCTTAACGGTTTGTAGCTGTAAATTTTCAAAAGTAATGGCCGCTAATTGGGCGGATTGGGATGAACTACCTTCGCTCATCGGAGCATTGATATCCATTCGACCATGCAAATTGGCTTTCGGTCTGAATTTCCCTTCTGCTACTTTTATTTCCAGGTAAGAAGCCTCGTAGATCTCTACGCTGCTGGTTTTAAATACATCAAACTGCATATCTTCTGCTGCCTCTACATTGAAGATATATTCGTTACCAGGATTAATTAAAGCCGTGTATTCAAAAGGCCGCTGTTCATTAGCAATAGGAATGACCAAATCACCATTAAATCCGGCCTGTTTAATTTGATTAGCTTCTAACGCAATGCCGAGTGAATCCAGCGAATAAGACCACCCACTCATATTTCCTTCTCCCGTATTGATCAGCGCTTTGCCTTCAAGAAGACCTGAGAAGCCCATATTGTCGATGAGCACGTCGTAAGCGGCAAAGCTGGTGCGTTCCGTAGAACCTCGCTTTTCAAATTGCTGCGGAAGGCGAACAGATAGTTCCCTTAAGTAAAATCCTCTCCACAAATTAGGCGTGCCGGAAAGTATCGCTGGTGACTGGTAGCCTTCAGGAAATTTGACAGCTGGTGCATTGCGATGATCACTAAAGTCAAAAACAGCATCCCTAACTGTAATACCTACGCCTTCCAGGCTCGTTACCTGAAATGCCGGCATGTCTATCTGCACAATAAGATCATTCCAGCTTTTTATGACCGTGCCAAAACTGGCTTCCACATTCCCACTTGTGCGATTACCATTCGCGTCTTCAGGAACCAGCAAATCCCTCGAAAACTTCACCTGAGCATCCAGCCCCATCTCCAGGAAGCCACTACAGTCGAATCTAGCAAAGGTCCCTGTTCCGGATACCGAATTACCGCCTCCTTTTAAAACTATCTGTGATTTATCACCATCGAGATTTATTGTATAATCGGTGACCAGTTCTAAAGCAGCATCACCTACGATACCTCCAGCTTTAGTGAATTTTATTCCTGTACCTCTGAATGTTAAAACCTTCCCATTTTGAGGGACGGTGAACTGCATGTACACTTCAAGCTCGGCATATTGAGGCTTTAGACGGATGTCTGTAATCGCGATATCATAAGCATGGCCTCCTATTTCCTTGTGAATTCCTACCGGTAAATCCAGCAACGACTCCCCATCCAGATAACCTATGAATTTCCGAAGTGATCGAACCTGCTCAATGGCTTCTTGAGCTTTAGCAACGAAGTATTTAGCGGAATCAATAGGGTCATTAGAAAAAACGGGACCTTCTGGTAAAAACTCTGGTTCATCTACAACAGCCTCCTCTTCAAAGTAATGCTCCAACTCTGTGAACTGGCGGGTGGCTAAGGCTGCAGGAGTTGGTGTAGGAACAGAAGCCGTTTCCTTAGAAGCCTTGTCTTTCTTTTCGCCTTCACCCGTTCCGGTCGTGGCCCAGAGTGGGGTGAAGGTTAGAAGTAAGAGACAGTATGTGAGTAAAGTTTTTTTCATTTTTAGATTTGAATCCAACTAATATTTTGTGGTTGGGACATTAACTATTTTTTAAAGCATTTGAATAATCATAATTATTAAATAGACCGTCAAGAAACCTTCCGATCTGTTGCAGGTCAGCTCCCCTCGGGTATCTATTCTCCTGCGTATTTCTAATGGCTTGTATGGGACTTAAAAAGAACTCCTTGTCATTTGGAATAATTTCATCCAGCTCCTTCAACAAGAAAATGACATTAACGATTTCTCCTTCTAACTTCATTACATATCCATGATCATACATGATGAACTCAAGCCCTTCTAATGAAGCTTTCTTGAAAACAGTCGTGTTGGTATCTATATCAGATTTATTAAATATTTTGAATTCGAATCTTGAATGACTCTGAAGATCTTCAACAAAATCATCTAAGGCGTCAGATGAAATAAGACCATTCTCATTAAATGCAAATAGTTTTGTTTCCATTTTTAAGGTGTCCAAGGTACTAACTCAACTTTTATGGGGACGTTATACTTTACTGCTAGATGCTCGAATAGAGAAACGCTATTCTCACTTTCTCTACTTATATATATTATTAATTCTTCTGTAGGATTAGACTCATCAGCAATTATCCGACCGTAACGTCTGAATTCTTCCTCCAAGTCTCCGTATAAAAAGGGTTTCTGATTGTAGCTATCAAGTGTATAAAAGTTACCCGGATTATGCTTTGCGTCCAACAATGCTCTTCTTGAGGAGTTAACACCGTCTGCCCAAATTTTCTCGCCACCACCCAGAGCCTCATATTGAATGTCATCCCCAGTAACTCTTCTTTCAAAAGCACCATCTGGTAAATCTTTCCTTGGATTAACTTTAGTTTTGAGGGTTTTGACATAATCATCAAATTTCTGCGTAGCATTTCTAAGCCTATTCTTAACTCGATTAACACCCGCAGTATCCGGTGTTTTATCAAAGCTCTTTAGAAAAACCTTCAATCGAGTGATAAAGCCGGCAAGGGTTTTTTCACCCGAGTTTTTGATCGCTTTTAACCCAGAAGCAAGGTCATCCGCTAATTTGAATGTTTTAGCTGCTGCATTAGCGCCTTTTACTATGGCAACAATTTCAGTAACTCCGACAAAACATAACGCCACCTGAACCGCAGCATACCCAGTATAATACTCAATTTCTCGAGCGCTCATCTCTTGCACTTTCTCCCAGGCTGTTTTACCCAACTCGAAAGCAAATGCTACTTTTAGAATCTCCGCATCGCTGTTCAGCGCTAATACAAAAGGACTGAAGTTGAGTACTAACTCTTTTATACTCCCTGGATCGCCTTCATTTAAGGCCTCAATATTATTGATATGGGTCAGCTGTTCTTCGGCCGTCAAGCCATATCCTACACCTTTGGGGAAGAAAAATTGGAAGTTCTTGATTAACGTAGTATCCGGTATTTCTAATTCAGAAAAGAATGTTATGAAGCCGAGAGCACCATTTTTGAGAATTGGGAATAAGTTTTCCTTAATTTCTTCTAACTCTGCCAGTACCTGTGTTCGCTTTGTATCGTTAGTAGCTAACTCATAAGCAAACAGACGTATTTGAACACCGAAGTGAGCAATTGAAGCCGAGGCTTTTCCACCCAATACAACAAGTTGAAGAAGACCCGTGACATCATCTAAAATACCATTGATTACACCTGATGCAAAGGGATCCAAATTGTACCAGTTATCACCGTCCCACCATGTTTTGGGAATTCGTATTTGCTCTAAAAACTCCGATGCCGCATCCAGGATAAATATGAAGTCGCTGTAAGCCTTATCATCAATATCCTTGATTTGATCGGTCCATTTTAAAAGACCAATGTCTTCCCAAACATTATCAAGTTGTTCTTTGACTTGCTTATCAAACTGGCTCCCATACTTTGCAGTGAAGCGAATCGAAACTTTTTCAGAATTACTGTTAGGCGTATCTAAAAAATGCAGCCCTAATAGCAACGTATTCGGGTTGAGAGTCTCCTCCTTAACTAATTGTATGGCATTCTGCCCTTTGTGTGTATTATAAGCACTGGTAGTAATTACCTTTAAATTAAGTCCTTCAGGTTCACTAAATAACCGACTATAATAGTTGCCAAATAGCCGCTGAAGAAAATTACTTACCCCAGCATAGTCTTTTAAATTACTTGTCAAGCTTGGGCTGGTATTAGGTTCGGCCAGTACTTTTTCAAGCTCGGATTTTTCAACATCATTTAGCTCCAATTCCACAAAAAACTCAGAGTTAGTTTCATCCTCGAAAAAGCTACTGTCCCCGGAAGATATCTTTTCAATAATCTGAGCTACCTTGCTCACATAAGCAGACAAAACATCAGCCCGGTGAGGCTTATTCGCGGAAGTAGAAGCCCCTTGAACGGCAAACTCAAAGTTTTTACTCGTTTCAGTTAATCCGCCTTCAATAAGCGCATCATATGAGCTGTCCTTAAGTTTACTTCCAATGCCAACAAAAGGATGATAAGTCAGAGTAAAGGTTGGTTTTTCTTTTGTGGTCTTTTCCTTTTCATCAAATACAGTCCTCAGTTCTTTAATGCTTAGAAAAGACTCTATATTTAGCAGGATACCATTTGCGCTCAGTTGACTTCGGTCATAAAGTTCCTGGGTATATTTCTTAAGGTAGGCTTCCTTATCAAGTCCTGAAACTGATTGTATATACTCATCAGCAGGAAAAAACATATTGAGTAGTACATAACAAGCCGGTTTGGTCTCATCTGTTGAAGAATTTTGATTGATAACCTGCAACTTTTGATTCATGCTCAAGAGCGCTTCATCGTCTAAAAAGGCCGCTGAGTTAGTAGAAGCCCTTAAATCAACTATGTAACTGGTTTCCGAATTTCGATCTGTTCGCAATAAATCATTGTTGAAATCAATTTGTTTATTTATTGCTTTGACAGCTACATTTAACCTTTTATCATTTATTTCTGGTTCTGACCATTCAAATGATTGAGCTATTTGGGTTCTGGTCAAAGACGATTGAACGGCTTGTTGTGCACTTTTTAATTTGTGTAATTGATGATAGTAAAACAGCTTACGCAATTCATGCCCATAGGAATAAATAGAAGCATCGTTCTTTCTTTTAATTAAGACGGTTGCTCTTTTGAAAGAAGAGCTCTCGTTACGGAGTAACTCCGCCCTGCCACTTAGAACAGACAACAAAACCGAAAACATGAGTACAAATGTTTTTCGCATATCAGTTATCAGTCTCATTATCAAATAGATATTTCTCTATTATTTCCCTCATTTTAGCCTTAAATACACCATCGAAGCTCTTGCTTTTTATCTTTTGAACAAGCTGGGGATCGGCATCTATCCGGTCTTTTAATGACTTCAGCAAGTCTTCAAGTGCACCACTTTCATTAAGCCACCGGTCAACATTTTGATAAATCCCTTCATATCGATTCAGAACTTTTATTAGTTCCTCCAAAGCAAGCAGTTTATCCATATACGCCGCAATCTTAGGGTCTTGACGCAGCGCTTCTATATCATCATCACTGAGTATCTCTTCATTGGAACCTGGTTCCAGGGCTTCAACACTCCCTGAGCTTCCTCCACTTCCTCCATTGATATTAACATCTTCGCGGTCATCCAATATATCTTGAGCGGCTTTGTTTGCATCTTCACTTGTCTCAGGCTTTTTAGCTAAAAGATTATCTATGGCTTCTTTTGTATCTTTACCTAACGCTTGTATAACCTCCTTCACAACTTTCAACAGTTCTCCAAGTACTTTACCGTAATGGCCAATAGCCTTCTTTACCCCATCGCGTAGCTTTTTCTTGGCCTCCTTTAGCTCCACCTTAGCCTGCTCCTTTGCTTCTGGAGTAGACGCAGTTTTTACCGCGTTACGGGCTTCTGCTATTTCAGTTTTAGCATCTTCTATTTCATCCAGAATGTCGTCGGGCAGATAATCATCAATTTCATCTAATATTTCGTCCACCACATTAATTGCATCATCTATCTGATCCAGAACGTCATCAACATCGTCCAAAACTTCGTCTATCTCATCTAGTGTTTCATCCAGTTCATCCAAAAAATCAGATACGTCCCCCGGTAATACATCTAGCCCAATGCCATGAACATCCATATATCCGGCGTACATTCTATACTCTTCATTGACACTGATATTTTGAAATTTAACATTCACGGTGAGGTCGTCTAAAAAAGGCACCTTTGCACTTCCCTTACCTGTAAAGCGATCTCCACCAGCAGTTATCTCGGTGATTTTGACTGTAAAATCACCTGCTAAAATCACGTCTCCCACATTAAGAGATGCTATGGGTTGATTATTTGCGAGGCTGATTTGTTCAAGAGGCAACCCACAACTATAATTAACATCCGGCAGAGCTTCAGTAGTGATACTAGCTATCGGGCTGTACTCACTGAAAAACGGCCCACAACCTGCCAGTACCTGATACTCATACACTGTTTCGGCCTGTAAACCGCTAACCTCGAGGTCCTGTAAATAGGTAGTCTCTTCATACCACTCGGCTTGAGGATCATTGGCCTTACGATAACGAATCCCGAAGTTGGTATGGTTAACATTGGGCTCCCAGGAAACACTAAATTTGCCGCTATTCACTGCTTCAGCGGTTATATTGACTGGTAACGTACAAGCATCTCCGTAAATAAACCCAATTGCTTCGCTATAGCCCTGATTCTTAAAAAGATCGAGCTCATCTATACCCGTCATGGCTTTAGCTCTCACCCTGAAAGCGTAACTTCTACCTAGAACAAGCGGTGTTTCCGCCGGGCCATAGATCAGAGTCGTACTTTGGGTGGTAGTCTCAAAAATAGGTGGGGTCGTAAGTATGGCATCATTAGGATTGCGGGTTTTTGGCCATAGTTCTACCAGCGAAAATTCGTATTCTGTGCTGAAGGCTGAGTTTGGCGATCCCGTATGTCTCGGTGTCCATTGGAAAGTGATGTACTGTGGATCCTGTGGACGCAGCTTCTCCCCTTGCCTCGGAAAATTGATAATTGGAGGATCGTTCAATATCAACCATGCCATGGTACAGGCTGAATTAGATACTTTTACTCCCCTGTTATACTCCAGTACTTCAAAACAAAATTGGTACAGGCCTTCCGGCAGCTGTCCAGTCCGTTCAAATTGTTGTCGGGTGATACCTTGAAAATTCAGGTTTCCCGGCAGGAAATAATCGGCCAGGTCAGTAGCAATTAAGCGTTCCGGCACTCCTCCTTGCAAGATCAGCGGAGGTGGTAAATACTCGGGCTTTGTTTCTATTAACATACCTTGACCTTCAATTCTTAAGCGCAGTCGTGTCCTTAACTCGGGACGGTTAACATCGGCCAAGAAGATATTCAGCGCTAAACGCTCGGACCCAGGAGCCACATAGTCTGCCAAATAGGTAGAATACGGTGGCACTATGGTAGTGGACGCCTGAACGGGGAAAGTTTGGGCGAATCCTTTGTTTATGAAAAAGGAGAACAGTAGGAGCGATATGGTTAGTGCTCTCTTCACCTGTCTGTACCTTGATTTATTTGATTGCAGGATTGGCTTGATTTAGTTTTACTCAATTTATTATTGTGTACCCTTTTGAATTGTAAACTTCTAGCCCCGAAATTGATTAATAATGCAATTTCCAGGTGATACGCCTCACAGTAATTCATGGCTTGTGCCAAATGCACATCCTCCAATTCAATCACTGCTTCTAGCTCAACCATAATTTTATCTTCCACAAGAAAATCTACCCTTCTTAAGCCGACGTCAACGCCTTTATAGTATATGGGGATTTCCTTTTCACGCTCGTAGCCAAGACCTACTTCCTCAAGCTCTAAGGCTAAACATCTCTGATAGATCACTTCTTGGAACCCATTACCCAATTCAGAATGGACTTTCATCGCACATCCAATAATTCGATGTGTCAAATCTTTATGTTTAGTATTATTCTGAATCATGGAAGTCATTAAATCAAATAAATCAAGGTACTGACAATTATCTACTACTAAAATTATAACTATACCCCAACGTACCAGTAAACTCGGTAAACGCCTGCGCCCCTCCTTCTGAGTCAGACTCGCGATTTACCACCACCATGCTCAAATTCAAATTATGTTTCTTTTTAATACTGTAGCTGCCGTTAGCTCTTACATTCACAACTCTACTCACTTGGGAGCCATTCGTGAATGATTCATTCCAAGATGTAGAAAGAGTGGTGCGTAACTGCCTGTCAAACAAAGATTTACTTATAGCCAATGTTGGGCCCAGCGTCTGTGTCTCAATGCTCACCGATTCGTTTCGATTGTAATTAAAGGCTGCGGTTATAGTCATATTTTTAGGTACAAGGCTAAGGCTGTAAGCCGCATTGGCCATGTAAAACTGTGACCCGCTATTTTGTTCTATACCTCCCTGCTCGTCTGAGGCATCTTGAAAAGTGAGGTTCACATTCAGGTTTTGTCGTTTGCTTTCATTGCTACTCAGAATGTAATTGGCATTAACTGTAGCATTCTGTGATATCTGCGTAAAATCCAGGGTGTCAAGATTGTCAAAAGGGGTGAGTTGATTAATATCCACAAACTGCGAACGGATATTAGTAAATGTTGTGAAGTTGGAATAAGACGCTGTAACATTAAGCCTTTCATTCGCCGCATAACCCACGTTCAACGAACCTACTGTACGCTCCATTGTACTAACCTTTTCGTCGTCAAGATTATCACGCTGCAACCCCAAGTTACCTGCTACATTCAACTTGCCCCCAAAAAAAGTAGTCGCCATATTGAGTGTGTAATTGACCAGATCATTGTTAAAAAAATAGGCGCCAAGCGTTCGGTATCCCGGGTCTACACGCTCATAGCCCACACCCACGGAAAAGAGGTTCCCCTGATAGGTAAGCCCCGATTTAATAGCGTTATAATATGACGAGGAGAGGCGGGGGCGGAACAAGTTTCCGACATTAGCAAAAATTCGATTTTCAGAAATACTGACCCTATCGCTCCTTGTATCCCTGGTAATTCCACTTATTGCATATTCTGCATTAACTATAAACCGTTCTAGGATCGCCTTGCTACCTATAACACTCAACACCAAATTCTCCAGAGGCAATATATCTTCGTCTTCAGGGACATAGGCTATGGAACTTACATCATCCTTTGCTCTAAATAAAATAATTGCTGCCTGGTCATTGCCATCAGCATAGGCCGCCTTAAAGCCGTACCCCATTCTTCTGAATGAAGGAACGTCAGAGTTTTCTGTAAGACTATCCGGTTCGACTGCTGCCAGTAGTCGCCCATACATTGTACTGAATTTCCATTTACCTGGCGAAGCATCTACACCAGCGCCCAGGAAGAGATGCCCTCCAAGGGTATAAGGTGAAAAGTTCATACTGGCCCAACCTATATGTCCTGTAATCCATTTATAAGTGGGATGAAGGCCATATTGATTAAAAGGTTGCTGAAATGAAGCTTCTTGATTGGAATAGGCAAAAGTCAAAGGCACGCTCCATCCATATAAATTGAAGTTGATATTTCCCGAAGCGTAAAATGAATACGGGTCACGTCGAGAATCAATGCCGTCTACAGCATATGCTATTTGATTTAAAGAAATACCTCCTGTGATAGATAAAGGCTTCTCCTTACCTACAGATTCAAGGTTTTGTCCATTTACGATTTTGAACGGGCTCAGAATGAGCGCAAGGAAAAGAAGCCCGCAAGGTTTTAACAAGTCTTTCTTAGATTAATTCAACTTGCAAGATAATAGATGGCGTATTAAAGTTTTGTTGAAAATTATCCAATTCCTTACACAGGCCTTATGTACCATATATATCTCCCTGACCTTCAATTCATGGTTATACATTATTTATCCTTCAACCATTCATAAAAGTCAAGTTGAGCTTGAACTGGATTTAAGCTGCTCGCCAGAGGTTGGTTCTGTAAATGTTCATTCAGTAAAGAGCCCTTTACATTGTCTGACAATTGTATTTCCAAAAGCTTTAATATCTCTTCTTTTAGGCTAGGATCATATAAAGGAAAAACTACTTCTATTCTATGATACAGATTTCGTTTCATCCAATCTGCGGAACCTAGATACAAATCTTCGGCCCCATTGTTGTAAAAGTAGAAAACCCTGGAATGCTCAAGATAGCGATCTACAATACGATGGACAGTAATATTCTTACTCATTCCTTTAACCCCTGGCCTCAATCGACAAATGGCGCGTACTATTAGCTCTACTTTAACTCCTGCCTCACTGGCCTCATAAAGCTTATTGATCATTTTTTCATCTTCCAGGTTGTTAAGCTTAATAATAATATGTCCTTTGTATCCTTTTTTAGCATGCTCGATCTCTCTGTCTACCAGCCCCCGAAATTGTTTTCTAATATTAAATTGAGCTACAAGAAGCTCCTTAAATTCGATGGACAGATTTTGATCGTTGAGGTAGGAAAAGAGTGAATCAAGTTCATCAGTAAGATAATCCTGACACGTAAGCAATGCTTCATCCGCATATATCTTAGCTGTCTTCTCATTGAAGTTTCCTGTTCCGAAATAGGCGTATTTCGTAACTCTGCTATTAACAGATTTCCTGGTTACCAAAGCGACCTTGGCATGTACCTTTAACCCAGGTATACTGTAAATGATTTTAGCCCCTGCATTCTCAATCCTTTCAGCCCATTGCAGATTATTGGCCTCATCAAACCTGGCCTTCACCTCCACAAAAACAGTAACAGATTTACCATTCTCAGCCGCTTTAATCAAAGACTTACAAATAGCTGAGTCTGCAGCTATTCGGTAAAAAGTAGCTTTAATATCAACAACACTTTCATCTTCAGATGATTCTTCAAAAAACCTTAGCACATAGTCATATGATTGATAAGGAAAATGGAGTAGAATATCCTTCCTGTCTATCACATTGAATAAAGCTGTGGCATCGTCCAACTCATGCACATGTAAAGCAGGCAGTGGAGCATTCTCCAACAGAGGACTTACCGGGTTTGGAAGTTGAAAAAGATCATTCATGTTATGATATCTACCACCCTCAACAAGATCATTTTCGCCAATGTCAAATCGTTGCATCAGAAACTTCAGCAGCGCCTTAGGCATATTTGCATCGTAAAGAAATCTGGCAGGTACGCCCATATCACGTTTCTTTATCTGCTTTTCAATCTTAGCTACAAGGTCTCCGGAATACTCGTCCTCAATTTGTAAATCTGCATCCCTATTTAACTTAATACTGTACGCCTTATTTATGCTAATATCAGAAAAGACCGATCCTACATTTTCTCGAATAATGTCATCAATCGTAACGTAGTAATGCATGTTTTCTATTTTGGGCAACTCGAAAAAGCGTGGCAGTTCAGTGGGTATCTTCACTAGCCCGATTTGCGCCTTGTTTTGATTTTGCATTTCCAGGACAAGGTACAGGCTCTTATTCTCAAGGTGAGGCGCTTCGCTCCCGTCTTCTGTTAAGTTGATTGGATCAAGTGTAGCTAAAATATGCTCTTTAAAGTATTGTTCAGCAGGGGCCTTATGCGCATTTAGCAGTGGTTCATTACGGTATAAGTAAATGCCCTCTTTCTTTAGTTGTGGAATAATTAGATTGCGCTTTATTTCTCCAAACTCTTCCTGTTGGTTATGAACCTCAGAGATAAGTTCTTCCAGAATTTCCTTTGGCGGTTTGTCGAACTTCTTATTTATCTTCTTTTTATCAATTTCGGCAATACTTCTTAGGCTGGCTACTCTGACTCTAAAGAACTCATCAAGATTGGACGAGTAAATAGCGAGAAACTTTACCCTTTCGTATAATGGTACCTCCAAGGTAGCAGCTTCCATAAGTACCCTTTTGTTAAATGAGAGCCAGGAGATATCACGATCGAAGAATTTCATATGTAAAAGAAGTTAAAAAAAGGAGACCTGTTTCCAAGTCTCCTTTAGTAAAAAGAAATCTTATTTAATTAATTCTGAGTTTCGTAAACTTTAATCGTTCCATCGTCCTCCGATGAAACTACTAGTAAGCTTCTTCTGGTTGGGCTTTGTGCAGCGCTGATAAACACTAATCCTTCAGGTGCGTCACCTGTTTCAAGAATTGCCAGAAACTGAGGACTCTCTGGATCAGAAAGGTCGTATACGGCTACAGCATCAACACGCTCAAGACCAATGAAACCGATTGGACTACCTGAAACAGAACCGACAACAGCTCCTTCAGGCTCTACACCTTTGTCATCGCTTCTGTCATCATCGTATAAACCAGCGTTATTCACCTCAGTTTCAAGCTCGTTTCCGCTATCCCAGACTAGCGCCCCAGTAGACCCGTCCCAGACTGAAAAAGAACGAGCCCCATAACTCCAGATAACATCGAAATCGCCGTCGCCGTCAGTGTCGCCAATTGCGAATGTCAACTTCAATCTTCCCAAATTAGCATCCAACTGCAGATTTGCTGCATCTGGGAATGCGGTGGCATCAAGCATGACATTGCCTACCCGATCTTCTCCTACAAAACCTGGAGTACCTTCATACTCTCGTGCATCACCTTCATTAGCAGATATGATGTAGGTATCTCCATCTACTTCAAACGCTGCTATCGCATCAGGCTGATACATTCCGAAAGCCGGAACAGATATAGGATTATAAGTACCGTCCTCATCAGTAGGATCGATTTCGTTACCTGCCATTGAATAATCTTTCAGCCCCAATGGAATAATACCTGAAATCGTTTTTGAAGAAAGGTCGACAACGGCTAACCCATTGTTTTCCTGGAGTGCTACATAGGCAGTTGAACCATCGGGTGATACAGTAATGAATTCTGGTTCAACATCCTGTGCAAGAGTAGCACCCGGGCCAAATACTCTAAAGGCATCTTCCTCAAGATCCGCTTCCATGCTATTGAAACCGCTAAAACCCAATGTTGAAGCTGAAAAAGTGCTGGTAGAAATAAGTGTTACCGAACCTTCAGGATCGATTAGATAATCATCATCAGGTTCACCTTCATTGGCCACAAGTATGTAGCTGCCATCAGGAGTGAAGGTAACCATATCAGGCAGCGCACCGGCAGTGACCTCTGCTACAGGACCCCCCAGGCTATCCAGTCTCCAAACGACTACAACACCTGGATCCGTTGCTTCATCAGCCTCAATTGCGGCTGCCAAATAAGTACTGCTAGCTGCAACACTATTAACACCTCCTCCATAAGACGATACATCGATGGATGAAGTTACTGACAGTGCTGAAGGTGTTGAGAAATCCATGACATCAATGACAGAACCTCCATCATTATTGACTACAAATAATCTCTGATTAGTAGCGTCATAAGCAGATATTTCTGCCGCTCCTTCACCTCCTATTGATATACTTTCAATCTCAGCAAATGATGATGCATCTTCTGAAGGTGGCGTAACTGTTACTTCTCTGGATACTGTCGCATCTCCGTCATTTAAGGTTAGCGTCACGGCGTAAGTACCAAATTCACTATAGGTTACAGAAGCGTTTTGTGTTGTTGATGACTGACCATCACCAAAATCCCAGCTGTAAGAGATAACATCGTCAGACGCATTAACTGAAAAGGTTACAGTCAAAAAGTTTTGTTCGTAAGTGAAATTACCAAATGTATTGTCCAATGCTTCGTCATCGTCATCATCGCAGCTTACAAAAACTGCCGCCATTAATGATGTAGCAAATAATATTTTAAATAAATTTTTCATTTTCTAATTTTCTTGAATTAGTTACCGAATATGTATCTCACGCCCACTTGCATCTGCCATCTTGAACTCAATACGCCAGAATCATCAAGATCTCCGAAGTAAGGTTCATCTTCATCAAATGGATCAAATGAAAAAGTCGGAGTATCTGATCCATCCTGGAACCCTTCAAACTCAAGAAGTTCATAGCCAGCAAACTGACGGTTGTATCTTTTGCCCCAATTCTTATTCAAGAAGTTACCAAAGTTGAAGATATCAAGAGAAAGTTGAAGCGTATTTTTCTTGCCATTGGCCATCTCAATATAGAAATCCTGCAGAATTCTTAAGTCAACAATACTCTCAAATGGTGTACGCGACTGATTTCTTTCTGCATACTGTCCTCTTCTGTCTTTTAAGTAATCATCACTTTCTATAAAAGAGTTTAGCGCTTCCCACTGCTCAGCAGCCGTCGATTCATCAGCAAATACAATTTCACTTGCATTTCTTGGTACATATACCAGCTCACGGTTTCTTGAATCTTCACCAGTGATATCATCACCATCGCCATAAACATAGCTATATGGATTACCAGACTGACCCTCATATACAAGAGATACTTGTGTAGATGCAAATCCTGCGTAGGCTTTCCTGTAAGTTAGGTTAGCAAGAATTCTGCTTCCTTGAGCAAAGTCGGAACGCTGAACTTCATCCCAGTTATTTCTTCCGTTGACGGCATGCAGACCTCTCCATTGAGATGAGTTTTGAGATGAAGTACCTACAAAGAAAGTCCAGGAGTCACCATAGGAGTAAGAAAGTTGACCTTTCAATCCAAAGCCAAAATCCTTGCTTAATGAGGCACTTAAGTTATAAGCGTATCCTTTATCAGTATTGCTGCCCAAAAGGATTCGGCCATATGTACCATCGATACGATCCTCATAACCAATTAGTCGGTTATCAGGTGTTCCGGTTGCACGAGTCGTAGGTCGACTTACATTTATATTTTCGTAATATACGTTATTCAAAAATTTGGTATAGATACCTTCTACTGTTAAGACCATATCTCCTGGCAGCGCCTTATCTCCTGCCACGTTGAATTTAAGTACTTGCGGTACTTTGAAGTCTTCGACGAATAGATCTACACTACCTGAAGGAATTTGTTCACCTACTCCTATATCTCTGAACTGATTATTAACGTCTGGTTCAAAATCAGGAATAGGGCCTAAAAATCCTAAATCTACACGTCTGAAAGTATTGCCTGTGTTAAGACCTGTATTGTTGTAAGCAGCTCCTGGCCATACCAAAGGTATTCTACTGGTAAATAAACCTTCTCCTCCTCGAAGTTGGAATGTTCTGTCTCCATTGACATCATAGTTAAGTCCAACTCTTGGTGAACAGGACACTTGGGGATCGATAAATTGACCCGGGCTTGCTCCTCGTAAATTATAAGGGAATTGGTCTTTTGTGGCGTCATCAAAGAAAGGGTTTCCAGGAGTATCTTCGAAGAAGTTGATGTCCGCTCGTAATCCTACAGTCAATTTCAACTTGTCATTGGCCTGGATCTCATCCTGCACATATAATCCAAATTGTGAACTATTAAATTCAGCGGCAGCACCAGTCGTCTCATCTCCATTGGTCGAACTATTTAGGCCATAGCTAAAAGAATATTGAGTGGCCGGAAGACCATTTAAGAAATCATCCAAGAAACTTGTACCCACAAAATCGAAGCTTCCCTGTCTTCTATAGCTATAATTTCCAAAGTTATCAGGTATGAAAAGGTTTTTTGTCTGATAAAATTCAGCATTGGCTCCTACAAGAATCGTGTGCTTGCCTTTATAAATTTCAAGATTATTGTTAATAGTAATTATATCCTGATCCAAAAGGTTGGCCGTTGAGAAGGTTTCAGAACCAAATGTTATCCCTCCGTCACCGTCATCAATGAAAACTGCAGGGAATGGATCTCCCGAGGGATCTCTATCGTCTCTTACCGTAGTTACTCCTATAGTGAGGTGGTTGGACATGTTATTCCCAATGACAGACTTCAGCTCCAAGGCAGTAGAATTTGTTTCAGAAACAAAAAACTCCGACCCGTTAATAAAGCGGATGCCTGATGAAGTAGATTGTCTCGCTTCCAAATTCTCTGCTTTTGTATAGGAGTGTCTCAGAGTTAACTTATGATTTTGATTTAGGTTAAAGTCCAGTTTTGCAATCACTTTATCACTATCCAGGAAAGCGGTATTGTCTAAATAGGAACCTGGATTGTAACCATATTGTGTATCAAGGAAATTAACCAGTTGGTCAATATCCGCAGTGGTAAGATCTCCATTGTAATTGTTGAAATCAAAAGGCTGTGGGGTCTCATCGCGCTGCAGTTCAGCATTCACGAAAAAGAACACCTTGTCTTTTACAATTGGGCCACCTAACCTGAAGCCGTAGGTCTCGGCGGTAAAGTCAGCTAATTTCTGACGATCTGTGATATCTTCATTCTCCTCTTCAAATGGAGTCTTTCCGGCAAGGTCCTCATTTCTTAAAAAGTAATAGGCAGAACCTTCAAATTCATTTGTTCCACTTCTGGTAACCGCATTAATGCTACCACCGGCAAAACCAGACTGTCTAACATCAAAAGGAGCCACAGAAACAGTAAATTGCTCGATGGCATCCAGTGAAATAGGAGAAACGCCTGTCTGACCACCATTCGTTCCACTTGCGGCCAATCCAAATACATCATTATTAACTGCTCCGTCTATGTATATGGCATTTAATCTATTGTTCATACCTCCAATAGAGATCTCCAAGCCATCATTACCTTCATTAATAATAGTTTGCGGATTAAATCTTGCAAAATCTCCAAGCGATCTTCCTACGGTTGGCGCTGCATTGATATCATCAGTAGATAAAGCTGTACCTGCTCCTGTCCTGTTTCCATCAAAAATGTCGTCAATAGCAGCTGTTACAACAACCTCTGCCAACTCAGTAGCACCTTCACTAAGTTTAGCATCAAGGTAGTACTTCTGACCGAGTGACAGGAACAGCTCGCTCTTCTCAAAAGGCTGGTATCCTACAAAAGTAACTGTTACCTTGTAAGGACCTCCAACTCTCATGTTAGGTATTCTAAAATACCCTTCAAGATCGGTTACATTACCATACTGAGTTCCTGACGGTGTGTGCACCGCAATTACTGTAGCGCCAGGAAGCGCTTCACCGTTACTGTCGGTGACTTTGCCATTCATCGAAGAGGTAGTTACCCCTTGACCAAAGGCGACAATTGCAGCAAATGAAACTGCAATTGTGAAAACAATCTTTCGTAAAAGTTGATTCATAATTGTTATTGTTTGATAAATAGATAATTCTCACAAAATGAGACGTGCAAAACAAGCTAATTATTGATATGGCGAACTCATCTTAATGTTAAGTTTAGGTTAATAAACCGTTTATAAAAACTACTGTTTAAACATTGATAAAAGCAATGTATTTTAGGAGTTAATTCAAATTCAGAACATCCAATATGAAACGCGTATCAATATCTATCTTTTATTTGATTATTACAACCGTTTTATCGTATGGTCAAAATAGTGTTGGTCTGTCATATATCATTCCGGGCAGTATTAGCTACAACCAAGCTATTCCTACGCCTAAATCCGTTATAGGTCATGAAGTAGGTGAATGGCACATCAGTCATGACAGGCTTGTGAATTACATGTACGCTGTAGCGGAAGCCTCCGAAAGAATTACAATTCAAGAAATCGGGAGAACCTTTGAAACAAGGCCTCAACTATTACTGACCATCACATCTCCTGAAAATCAGGCGAGGATAGATCAAATAAAAAAAGATCATGTAAGCCTTACGGATCCTGATATATCGGCCTCGCTGGATATAACAAATATGCCGGCAGTAGTTTATATGGGTTATAGTATTCACGGTAATGAGCCTAGCGGTAGCAATGCCTCTCTGGCATTAGCTTACTACTTGGCCGCCGCCCAGGGAAAGGAAATCGAAGACCTGCTTAAAAATGTCATTATTTTGTTAGACCCATGCCTTAACCCGGATGGGTTGAACCGCTTTGCAAACTATGTGAATTCCAGAAAGAGTAAAAATCTCGTTTCAGACCCGAACAGCACCGAACAAAATGAACCCTGGCCCAGAGGCAGAACCAATCATTATTGGTTTGATATGAACCGTGACTGGCTTCCGGTGCAATTACCCGAGTCGAAGAATAGGATCAGAATGTTTCATGAATGGAAACCAAATGTACTGACTGACCACCACGAAATGGGCAGTAATTCCTCCTTCTTTTTTCAGCCTGGCATCCCTTCAAGAAATAATCCCTTAACACCCAAAAATAACTACCGCTTAACTGATAAGATGGGTGAATACCACGCTAAGGCACTAGACAAGATCGGTTCTTTATATTATACTCGTGAGAGCTTTGATGATTATTATTATGGTAAAGGTTCAACTTACCCCGACATAAATGGAGCTGTAGGTATCCTTTTCGAGCAAGCAAGTTCACGGGGTCATTCGCGGGAAACTGTCAACGGGATCTTAAAATTTCCTTTCACTATTCGAAATCATTTCACGACATCATTATCTACACTGCAAGCTGTTTATGAAATGAAAAATGATTTTTTGGAGCATCAGCGTACATTTTATAAAGATGCTATTGCTGAAGCATCACGAGACAATAATAAAGCGTATGTCTTTAGTTCTAAAGATAAATATCGCAACTATCATCTGGCTGAGCTCATAGATCAACATCAAATTGAAATCTACAAGCCCAAAAATGAGATCAAAATCAACGGTAAAAGCTACCCTGCCAATTCTTCCTACATCGTGCCGTTAAATCAACCACAATACAAGCTGATCAGAACGATGTTCGAAAAGAACACCACTTTTCAAGATAGCCTTTTTTATGATGTATCTGCCTGGACATTGCCGTTGGCCTTTGGAGTTGACTACCAGCTTCTATCAGGCAAGGCCTTTTCAAATAACCTATTGGGCAACAAGTTCCAGGCTGACCAAAAGCCCTCAGGCTCCATCATCGGAGGTAAATCCGATTACGCGTACGTTTTTGAATATTATAATTACTACACGCCAAAAGCGTTATACGCCATTTTAAAAGCAGGTTATAAGGCGAAAGTAGCCAACGAGCCATTCCATCATCCAAATGGCAAGCGTTTTGAACGCGGTTCAATTTTGATTCCCGTGAGCATGCAGAATAAGCCCTCAGAAGAATTGTTTAAGGACCTAACAGCTATATCAAATGAAAATGCCCTGGATATTTACTCCTTTGAAACGGGTTTGGACTATAAGGGTGTAAGCCTTGGAAGTCCCAATTTTGCAAATATTAAAAGACCCAAGGTGGCTGTATTGGTAGAAGGTGGTATCAGTGGATACGATGCCGGCGAAGTATGGCATTTATTTGATCAACGCTATGATATGGATCTATCTCTACTTCCACTGAATGTATTAAACAGGGCTAATCTGAGCCGGTACAATACCATTGTAATGGTAAATGGTAATTATTCGGGTATAACGGAACGTGGTAGACAGAAGCTTAAAAACTGGGTCAGGAATGGCGGAACAGTGGTTGCGTCAAAATCTGCCTTGAATTACCTGACGAGTAATGGGATGGGCAAATTTAAGTTTATCAAGGCTACTCCTAAAGATTCCGCTCGAAGCAGGCCTTATTCTGAAATCAGTGAATATTTTGGCGCTCAGGAAATAGGTGGGGCCATATTCAGCACAAAGGTTGATCTTACCAATCCCTTACTCTATGGTTACCACCGAAGCGAAGTCCCTGTTTTTAGAAACTCGGAATTGTTTATGGAAAAGTCCGATCGGCCATTTGCTAATCCCATGGTCTACACGGCCTCGCCACTTCTAAGCGGGTACATTTCCAATTCTAATCTTGAGAAGCTCAAGAATAGCAGTGCAGTTGGTATTTCCACAATGGGGCAAGGGCGTATAGTTGGGTTTACGGATAACTTGAATTTTAGAGCCTTTTGGTACGGCACAAATAAAATATTTATGAACGCCGTATTCTTCGGTAATTTGTTAAGCCGTTCATCAGCACGATAAATTCGGGTAAAAAGGTACTCTCAATTGTAACTAATCGTTATTAGTAGTAATTTGATTGGTCGAAAAATTTAATATTGGCACAGTTTTGGTCAATAGATTAGGTTGATTAAATGAAAATGAAAAAATTAATTCAGCTAACGATATTTGTTTTGTTGGCTACCAGCTCATTGGTGCAGGGGCAAAGTGAAGTTGTGGACAACATAAAAACTGCCATGAAATCGGGTAGTTCCAAAGAGTTGAGTAAGTACTTCTCTCAAAATGTTGATGTCACTATTGACGGAGACATTCAGCCTTTCAGTAAAACACAGGCCGAATATGAATTACGCGACTTTTTTAAAAACCATGTGCCTGATAACTTCACTATAATCCATCAAGGAGCTTCAAAAGGGGGACTCCACTTTGCCATAGGGCAGTACATAAGCAAGTCCGATACGTTTAGGATATTCTTTCGTATAAAAGGTTCTGAGGGCAAATACCTTATTCATGAAATCACTATCGATAAAGAGTAAAACCACCTCTTAGCAGTGATCTTTTACGTACTTTTGACGGATGCAATTGTCATATTTGACAGATGATACCATAAGGCAATTCATAGAAAATGCTTTTCGCGAGGATGTCGGTGATGGAGACCATTCAACACTAGCTTCTGTTCCAAAAACTGCCACTAAATCGGCAAAAGTACTTTTTAAAGATAAGGGTATAGCTGCCGGCATGGAGATGGCCAAAGTCATCTTTAATCAATTTGATCCGCGGGTTAAGCTGGACTTTAAAATAAACGACGGTGATGAGGTAAAATACGGCGACCTGGGTATTGCAATACACGGTCCGGCTCAGTCTATACTCACTTGTGAGCGATTAGTTTTGAATTGCATGCAGCGAATGAGTGGTATAGCCACATACACCAATAAGCTTAGCGAACTCGTGTCAGGCACTAAAGCAAAATTATTAGATACCAGAAAGACCACTCCAAACTTTAGAATCGCTGAAAAGTGGGCGGTAGCCATCGGCGGAGGTACCAATCACAGGTATGGACTTTATGATATGGTGATGTTGAAAGATAATCACATTGATTTTGCGGGCAGTATTGCCCAAGCCGTAGCCTCCACAAAAAAGTATTTGAGAGAAGTAGGAAAAAAGCTGCGAATAGAAATAGAAACTCGAAATTTAAATGAGGTTAGGGAAGCTTTAGAAGCTGAGGTGGATGTTATTATGCTTGATAATATGGACATAAATACGATGAAAGAAGCTGTGAGGATAATTGGCGATCTGTGTGAAACTGAGGCCAGTGGAGGCATTACTGAAGAAACGATTCAGTCTGTGGCCGAATGTGGTGTAGACTTCATATCGGTTGGGGCGCTAACGCATTCAATTAAAAGCTTGGACATTAGCCTGAAAGCAGTGAAATAGATGAAAGGGAGAAGAAATATCATAAGGATGTTCATCGAAGTGACTATTTTCACATTAATCTTTGTATCAATTTTTTATCATTGCACCTGAATTAGGTGGAATTGATATGATCGTAAAGACCAAGAAGTATAAACTGGAAAGTGGAACCTACATAAAGCTAGCCCTACTGGGAGTTTTGAAGCAGCAGTGGTGGGTAGCGCTGATTGTTGTGGCGTTGTGCTGTGGTTACTTTTGGATCCCGAATATGTGGTGGTTCATAGGCACAGGGATAGCATTGGTTCTTTACCTGCTCTTTTGGCTTATTCAGTTTGCAGGAGTTACACAATTAGAACAGACTAAAATGCTTTTTGAGAAGCTTTCTTACGAAATCAATAGTCAACAAGTACTTGTGAAATTGAATTCTAAACAGGGAATGCCTATAAAATGGGATCAGGTAAAACGTGCATCAATTGGTAAAAACCACATTTTATTATCAGTTAATAAAGCTCAGCTGATACACCTGCCTCACAAAATCTTTAACTCAGATAATGAGCGCAAATTTGTGGAGAGCATACTAAAAAGGAAGGGCCTGGTTTAGGGTTGAATGTACGCGGACCAGCCTAAAAAGAAAAAATTCTACTCAAAGCAAGAAGCCAAGCTTAAAGCAGCAGATTATTGTGCTTATCAAGAAAGATCTCAACAAGAGGTTCGTGATAAGCTCTACAGTTACGGCCTCCATAAAGAAGATGTGGAAGAGGTGATATCTTTACTTATTACCGAAGGATTTATCAACGAAGAACGATTTGCCAAAGCTTACGTAAGAGGAAAATTCCAGTTAAAAAAATGGGGACGAAATAAGATCGCCGAAGGGCTTAAGCAACATAAAATATCAGCGTATTGCTTAAAAAAGGGCTGGCAGGAGATTGATGAAAAAGAATATCGTACAATTTTACTTAGCCTTATAAACAAAAAAGATGCATCTCTAAAAGAAACAAATGAATACATCAGAAAAAGAAAAATTGCACAATTCATGATCCAAAGAGGGTTTGAGCCAAGTTTAGTTTGGGACGAACTAAGGAAAATTTAAAATGTAAGTGGTACGACATTCCATTCTAATTTATTAACCTTAAGAGAGTAGAATGAGTAAATTAATTCAACCAAATGCGCTTACACATGAAGAATTTAGCCTTTTTTCTTTTGATATGCAGCAGCGCTGTGATTGCACAAAGCCCTGAAGTACGAACAAAACATTACAATACAAAAAGAAACCTTGGCATCCAGGGGTATGATCCGGTAAGCTATTTTCAATCAGGCCCTGAGCAGGGTGATGATGAAATTACAGCTGAATATAAGGGTATAAAATACTATTTCGTAAGTACTGCCAATAAGGACCTTTTCAAGGCCAATCCTGAAAAATATGAACCGGAATATGGTGGGTGGTGTGCCTACGCCCTTGGCGAGACTGGCGAGAAGGTAAAAGTAGATCCCGAAACATATAAGATTTTAGACGGAAAACTATATCTGTTTTATAATTTCTGGGGAACAAATACCCTTAAAAGCTGGAACAAAGATGAGAGTAAGCTCAAATCAGAAGGAGATAAAAACTGGGCTAAAATCATCGACTAGGTTAGCAATAGAAGTTAATGATAAATTAACATTATGCTATATTTGCGGATTACCAAAACTTGAGAATGAAACTAGTAGAAGCTTGTAAGGATATTTTGGGACAGTTAGAGAACGTAATTTACGACCTGAGCGACCAACACTTTACTCTGCCAATAGAGACATTAAATAATTCAACCATAGGTCAGCACATGCGACATACGCTTGAATTCTTCACTTGCCTGATGAATAATCATAACTCCGGGTTAATCAATTATGATAACAGAGACCATGACAAGGTTATTGAATCTGATAGAACTATTGCTCTTGAGCTAATTAGAGACTTAAAGGGTTTTATCAGTAGTATAAAAGAAGATCGGCCACTAAAATTGGATGCCTGCTATAGCCTGGATGGGAATGACGTGGTTACTATAGACACTAATCTGTATCGAGAACTTACTTATAACATTGAGCATGCCATACATCATATGGCTATAATTAAAATCGGTCTCAAAGAAGTGGCGACATATGTCACTGTTCCATCCCACTTCGGGGTGGCCGTATCAACCATAAAATATCAAAAAGATCAGGCGTAGTTTTAAGTCTACCTGATGTTAGTTCTACGCAAATTTTGGAGAAGTAACTTTCTTATTAAACTTAGAAGCTGGGAGTATTGGCCCTTCGGTGTGGTGTATGCACCAGTTTTTGTATACTGGGCGTGGTTATCTTTCAAAGCCCGGTCTTTTTTCTTTTTCAGCGCCTCTAACCCCTCTATAGAAAACGGGGGTATGCTGGGCGAGTCGAAAGCTAAAATATTTGAGCTCATTCCGAATGAATTAAAGCCAATCACACTTTTTTTTAGCAAAAACTCACCTTTTAACAAGGTAAGGGAAAAGATAGTTACAGCATCACTTACTTACCCCCTCATTGCCAAACCCGATATTGGTGAACGGGGCTGGTTGGTCGAGAAAATTAACAATGACGGCGAGCTTCGGACTTATGTGAAAGAAACGCCCGTGAATTTCCTTATTCAGGAATTTCTCAATGAACCCATCGAAATGGGAGTGTTTTATTACCGTTATCCTAACAAGGCACAAGGCGAGGTAACATCTATTGTGATCAAAGAGATGCTCAGCATAACCGGCGACGGAGAAAATACTCTGGGTCAGTTAGCTTATGACAGCGACCGTGCTAAGCTCCAACTACCTCAATTACACGAAAAATATCGTCAGGAATGGCAAAGCATTCTTGACCGGGGTGAAACACGTGAATTGGTATCCATAGGTAACCATTGCCTGGGAACCAAGTTTTTGAATGGAAACCACCTTATAAATGAAAGCCTGTCTGAAACCTTTGATAAGATCAGTAAGTCCATTGAGGGATTTTATTATGGTCGATATGATATTCGTGTACAATCTATTGAAAATCTTTACCTGGGTAAAATAAAGATCATGGAACTTAATGGATCGGGAGCTGAACCCGCTCATATCTATGACCCGGAATTCTCATTTTTCAGAGGAGTAGGTGTTTTGCTCAGACATTGGAGCATACTTTATAAGGTAAGTGTACAAAATCATAAAAAAGGAATTCCATATTTGTCATGGAAAGAGGGACGCCGGGAATATGCCAAAGTACTCGCCTTGAATAAATTAAAATAGTGCTGATCACCTTCATTCTTGGTTTTAGTTTTAGTTT
>ERZ1740059.21-NODE-21-length-82011-cov-6.892943_pt1 | contig 82011 bp, 75 predicted proteins | sample MGYA00581744_ERZ1740059 | MGnify/ENA primary metagenome ERZ1740059 (study PRJEB43018, sample SAMN04849738) | marine metagenome | isolation source: floating plastic debris | place: Pacific Ocean | collected 2008-08-28 | study: EMG produced TPA metagenomics assembly... | reverse complement strand
AGTTGATGACGAAGACGAGGTTGTCGAGCTTTTCGCGGCCGGCCAGCGAAATCGAGCCCAGGCTCTCGGGCGCGTCCATTTCGCCGGCGCCCATTAAGGCCCAGACTTTTCGCTGGTCTTCGACTTTGTCGGCCGGCTGCGCGAAGCCTCGGCCTTCCAGATACTTCAGGAACCGCGCCTGGTAGATCGCCATGAGCGGCCCAAGGCCCATCGAGACAGTCGGAAACTGCCAGAAATCCGGCATCAGCCATGGATGCGGATAGGAGGAGACGCCCTGTCCGTCGACTTCCTGGCGGAAATTGTCGAGGCGCTCGGCGCTGAGACGACCTTCGATCAGCGCGCGTCCGTAGATCCCGGGCGAGGAGTGGCCCTGGATGTAGATCAGGTCGCCGCCGCTCGGGTGATCGGCCCCGCGCCAGAAGTGCATGAAGCCGACGTCGTAGAGCGTAGCGGCCGACTGGAAGCTGGCGATATGACCGCCCAGCTCCGAACTGTCCTTGTTCGCCCGCAGCACCACCATCGCCGCGTTCCAACGGATGGCCGAGCGGATGCGGTGCTCGATCGCCGGATCGCCTGGAAAGGCGGGCTGCTCGTCCGGAGCAATCGTGTTGATGTAAGCGGTGTTCGCCGCGAAGGGCAGATGCGCTCCGGACCTCCGCGCGGCCTCGACAGTCGCTGCGAGCAGTTCATCGGCCCGTTCGGCGCCCTCAAAGGCGATCACCGAGCCGATGGCTTCGACCCATTCCTTCACTTCATTCGGATCAGGGTCTTGTCCTTGAAAGTCTTTCACGGCTGCGTCTCCTCAGCTGGGTGACCGTCGGGTGTGTTCCGCGCGGCGCGCAAATGCGCGTTACGTCTTACTTTGGCGGGCGAATAGGTTTCAAAGCAATACGTTTGAGCAATCTATGACTAGCAGGTCTCATGAACGAAATTCTCTGAGATATGTCAAAAAAATCCATAGGTTTCAGAAGGTTAAAGTAAGAACTGCGATCGAGCGTCAGATCTCTCGCAAGAAAATAACCGCTTGGATTCTGATGAGTTCGCTTGTTGCGCGGCGATCTGCGGCGTCGCAATTATCGTGCGCCACGCAGTCCCGCCAACCGCAGCTCCCATCGAAGGTGTGATCGCGCGCGGTCGTGCAATCTCACGCAGGCGGTCTAATTCTTCCGGCAGAGGTGTTCGGACGAAAGTTGAGACATGGTTGAAAAGACGTACACGCGTTCAGAAGAGGCGATTGCGGCGCTGACGCCAGAGCAACGCAGGATCACCCAGCGAGACGGCACCGAGCCGGCGTTTCGAAACGCCTATTGGGATGCAAAAGAGCCCGGGCGCTACGTCGATATCGTCAGTGGCGAACCGTTGTTCCTGTCGACGGACAAGTTCGACTCGGGAACCGGGTGGCCCAGCTTCGTCCGGCCGGTCGTCGCTGACAACATCGTGGAAAAGACCGACCGCAGTTTCTGGATGACCCGCACCGAGGTTCGCTCGAAACACGGCGACAGCCATCTGGGCCATGTATTCCCCGACGGCCCGCCGGATCAGGGCGGCATGCGGTACTGCATCAATTCAGCGTCGCTGCGGTTCATCCCGGCGGCGGATCTTGAGGCGGAAGGCTACGGCGAATTCGCCGACGTCTTTGCGGACGCCTAGTCCGTCCGAACGCGCAGCAGGTCTTTGATGCGCCGCCTGTCTGCCGCGCTTGGTTCCAGACCAGTGAACGCCTGCAGGTAAGGCTCCATCAGGGCGACCCGCTCCTGATCGCTCTCGTCGAGCTCCAGGGCGTAATAGCCGATCTGCGTGAAGTACATCACCCTTGCGCGGACCAGAGCGTCGGTGGCTTCGAAACCGTAGCGCAAGAACATGTCGCGCATCGCTCCGATACGCGCGTCGTCCTCGCGGTCCAGAATGCGCCGGACGCGGCCCGAACGGCGCGCCCATTCGCGGATTGCGAAATCAAGCCTCGGGTCGAAAAGCGTCTTGTCGAACCAGCATTCGCCCAGATCGATCACCGCCTGCGTGATCGTATCGGCGGGGGACTGGCTTTTCTCGACGATGGCCCGGGTGTTCTGCGCGCGCCAAACCGTCAGCAAGGCGTCGAGCAGATCCTCACGGCTCTTGAAGTACCAGTAAAAGCTCGATCGCGAGACTTCGAGCTTGGTCGATAGCGTGAGCACCTTCACCTGCTCGACGCCGTCCGAGATCAGGGTGTCGAGCGCTGCATTCAGCCAGTCTTCTCGCGTCGCCTTGATATGCGTGCCGCTGTTTTGGCTGTCTTGGTCCATTTCCGACATCGCAAAGCCGCTTTTTCGCTTGCCACGCTCCGAGTGATCAGTCTTGTCTTCGTTATCTGTACAATGCTGTCCAGAAAAATCGAAACACGAGGGCAGCCGGGCGAAACGCGCGCGGAGGACGGGATGAAGTCGCAGTATCGGGTCGTAGTCGTTGGAGGCGGCGTCGTCGGCGCCTCGGTTCTCTATCACTTGGCGAAGTTCGGATGGACGGATGTGGCGCTGATGGAGCGCTCGGTTTTGACGGCGGGATCGAGCTGGCACGCCGCCGGCGGCGTCCATGCGCTGAACGCCGATCCGAACATGGCGGCGCTTCAAGCCTACACCATCGATCTGCTTTCGGAGATCCAGGAAGAGAGCGGTCAGGACATCGGCCTGCATATGACGGGCGGGATCACCTTCGCCTGTGATCCGAACCGTTGGGAGTGGCTGCAGTCGGCTTATCGGATCTTCCAGACGATCGGCATCGAAGACTGCTATCTGATGACGCCCGAGGAGATCAAAGAGAAATGCCCGATCATGTCGCTCGACAATGTGATCGGCGGTCTCTGGGCGGACCGTGAAGGCTATATCGACACCACCGGGACCGTGCAGGCCTATGCGCGGGCTGCGAGAATGCGCGGCGCGGACGTGATCGAGCACAACAAGGTTGAAGAGTTGAACCAGCGCCCCGACGGCAGCTGGGACGTCGTCACCGAGAAAGGCACCGTGCACGCTGAGCACGTGGTCAACGCCGGCGGGCTTTGGGCCAAGCAGGTCGGCCGCATGGTCGGGCTAGACCTGCCGGTCTCCCCGCTTGCGCACCACTACTTCGTCACGGAGACAATCCCGGAAGTGGCGGCGCTCGACTTCGAAGTGCCGATGACGGTCGACCTCGAAGGCTTCACCTATATGCGGCAGGATCAGAAGGGCATCCTGATCGGCATCTACGAGATTGACCACAAGCACTGGATGATGGACGGCGCGCCGTGGAACTACGGCATCGAGTTGCTTCAGGAAGAACCCGAGCGCATCGCCACCGAGCTGGAGCTCGCCTTCAACCGCTATCCCTGTCTGAACGACGTCGGCATCAAGAACTGGGTGAACGGCGCCTTCACGTTCTCGCCGGACGGCAACCCGCTCGTCGGACCGGTGCCGGGCAAGCGAAACTACTGGCTCGCGTGCGGGGTCATGGCCGGCTTCCTTCAGGGCGGCGGCGTCGGCAAGACGCTGGCGGAGTGGATGATCCACGGGGAGCCCGAGGCCGACGCCTGGTCGATGGACATCGCCCGCTACGGCGAATTCGCCTCGAACCGCGAGTACATCAAACAGACCACCGGGCAGTTCTACTCTCGCCGGTTCGTCATGACCTATCCGAACGAGCAACTGCCGGCCGGGCGCCCGTTGAAGAAAGCGCCGGCCTATGACGCCATGACGGCGGCCGGCTGCAAATGGGGCGTCAGCTGGGGCCTTGAGACCCCGCTGATGTTCGGGCCTCCGGGTTTTGAGGAAAACCCGACCCTCAAACGGTCGAACGCGTTCGAGCATGTCGCCGCCGAATGCAAGGCCGTCCGTGAGGCGGTGGGCCTTCTGGACATTTCGGGCTTCTCGCGTTTCGAGGTGACCGGCGCCGGCGCCGAGGCCTGGCTCGACAAGGTGATGGCGTCGAAACTGCCAAAGCCGGGTCGAGCGAAGCTCGCGCCGATGCTCTCGCCCGAGGGCCGTCTGAAAGGCGACTTGACCGTGTTCAACTGGGGCGACGGCTCGTGGTGGATCATGGGCTCGTACTATCTGCGCCAATGGCACATGCGTTGGTTCAACGACCGGATCGAGGACCAGGGCGTCGCCGACGTCGCCGTGCGCGATGTTTCGGACGCCAATGTCGGGTTCTCGTTGTCGGGACCGAACGCGCGCAAGGTTCTCGAGACGCTCACGCATGAAGACGTCAGTCATCAAGCGCTGCCGTTCATGGGCTGCCGAACCCTCGATCTCGGCTTGATCCGCGCCAAGGTCGCTCGCCTGAGCGTGTGCGGAGAACTTGGATACGAGATCAATGTCTCGGCGGCGGAGCACATCACGTTGCGTGAAATGCTGTTGGAGGCCGGCGCAGAATTCGGCGTCAAGGAGATCGGGTTCTACGCGCTCAACTCGCTGCGTCTGGAGAAGAGTTTCGGCATCTGGAACGCGGAGTTCATGCAGGACCGCACGCCAGCGATGACCGGCATGGATCGCTGGGTGGCGTGGGACAAGGGCGCGTTCGTCGGCCGCGATGCGGCGATGAAGGAGCGGGACAGCAACACCGCCTCACACCGCCTCGTCACATTGGAGATCGCCGACGGCGACTCCGACGCCAGCGGCTATGAGCCGGTCCACAACGGATCGCGCGTCGGTTTTGTCACGTCCGGCGGATACGGCCATACGGTGGGCAAGTCGCTGGCGATGGCCTTGGTCGATCCGGAGCATGCTGAGCCGGGAACCGAGTTGAGCGTCTACGTCGTCGGCAAAGAGCGCGGCGCCAAGGTCGTCGCAGCGAGCCCCTATGATCCCAAAGGCGAGAAGATGAGATTCTGATGGCGCTAGATGAAGCGGCGGACGCCGGGGGCAGACGCCGCCGGCGCCGATCAGAAAAACCAGATGCGGCACCAAAGCGTGTGGCGCATTACAACCGGGTGCGGAACACGCTGCCTTTCGCAGAGCCGTTTTCGTCGGATCAGGTCGAAGCGATCCATAACGCGTCGCTTCGGGTTCTCGAGGAGCTGGGCGTCAAGGTGCTGCTCGAAGAGGGGCGGGACATCCTTCGAGGCGCCGGATGCAAGGTCGATGAGGACACCCTGATGGTCCACTTCGACCGCGGCTTGGTTGAGGAGGCGATCAAACAGGCTCCGTCCGATTTTATCATGACGGCAGGCGCGCCCGAGCGCGACCTGCACGTGGGCGGGCGCGAGGTGATCTTCGGGCCTGGGGCCGGATGCCCCAACGTGACCGACTTCGATCGTGGCCGGCGGCCGGGGTCGTACGAAGCGTTTGTCGAAACGACAAAGCTGCAGCAGAGCTTCGACGTCATCCAGAAACTCGGACCATCCTCGGAACCGCAAGACGTGCCGGTCAACCTTCGCCATTACGCGACCATGCGGGCGCAGCTGACGCTGACCGACAAGATCCCGTGGCTTTACTCGCGCGGGCCGCAGCAGGTTGCGGAAGGTTTCGAGATCATGCGCTTGATGCGCGGCCTCTCGGAGGAGGAGTTTCTGAACACGCCCTGCGTGTCGACTGTCGTGAACACCAATTCGCCCCGACAGATCGACAGACCGATGTCGCAGGGCATCATCGATTTCGCCCGGGCGGGGCAGATGAACGTGATCACGCCGTTCTGCCTCTCGGGCGCGATGGCGCCGATCACCATCCCTGGCGCGCTGACCCTGAGCCATGCCGAGGCCTTGGCGGGGATCACGCTTGCGCAGATCGTCCGACCCGGCGCTCCGGTCGTCTACGGCGCCTTCAGCTCTAACGTTGATATGAAGTCGGGCGCGCCGGCTTTTGGGACGCCAGAGCATCTCAAGACCAATTTCGGCGCCGGGCAGTTGGCCCGACATGTCGACCTGCCATGGCGATCGGGCGGCGGCACCGCGGCGAGTTCGCCTGACGTGCAGGCGGATTATGAGACGCAGCTGTCCGTCTGGGGCGCGCTGCTTGGCGGCGCCAACCTGATCTACCATTCCGCCGGCTGGCTCGAAGGCGGGCTGACTTTCTCCTACGAGAAGTTCATCACCGACATCGAAACGCTCCAGACCCTTGCGGAGACGATGGCCCCGATCCCCTGTGCTGAAGACGACATCGGCTTTGAGGCCATCGCCGAAGTGCAGCCGGGCGGCCATTTCTTCGCGGCGAGCCAGACCATGCGCCGCTACTCCACTCAATTCTACGAGCCGTTTGTCTCGGATTGGTCAAACTTCGGTCAGTGGACCGAGGCTGGCGAGAAGTCGGCGACAGACCGGGCCAACGCCCTATGGAAAAAGACGCTCGAAGAGTACGAGCCGCCAAAGGTCGATGAGGACCGGCTCGCGGCGGTCGACGAGTATATCGAGAAGTGCAAGGCCGAGGGCGGCGCTCCGATAATGGATTGATTGAGAGTTAGACGGACGGGAGAGGCAGATGGCTGAGACGGCGGACGCGATCATCATCGGCGCAGGCGTCATTGGCGCAGCGACAGCGTTCGAGATGGCGAAGGCGGGGATGAAGACGATCTCGGTCGATCGCAATCATGATGCGGGCATGGGCTCGACGTCGGGATCCTGTGCGATCGTCCGGGTTCATTACTCGACCCTCGACGGCGCCGCTTTCGCCTACGAGGGGTACTTCTATTGGCGCGACTGGGCGGACTATCTCGAGGTCGCCGATCCGACGGGCATGGCGAAGTTCATCGAATGCGGCTGCCTGGTGATGGAGACGGACGCGAACGGTCATCTGGCCAAACACAAGGGGTTCTCTGAAGAGATCGGCATTCCGTTTGAGCTTTGGGACGCGACGAAGATCAAGGAGAAACTGCCCGTCTACAACCTTGAGAGTTTTGCTCCGGCGAAGACTTTGGATGATCCGGATTTCGGACGCCCGAACGGCTCTCAGGTGAAGAACGCCGTGTTCTGGCCGACCGCCGGCTATGTCACGGACCCACAATTGTCGGCGCACAACCTTCGCGTCGCCGCCGAGGCGAAAGGCGCGCAATTCAAGTTCGGCGCTGAGGTGGTCGAGATCCTGCGAAAGGACGGCCGCACCGCCGGCGTGAAGCTCTCGGACGGTTCGGAGATCCATGCGCCGGTGGTTGTGAATGTGGGCGGCCCCGCCTCGTCGAAGATCAACGCGATGGCCGGCGTCACCGACGACATGACGATCACGACGAAAGCGCTGCGTCAGGAGGTCGTGCATGTGCCGTCGCCCGAGGGGTTCGACTTTGAGAAGCTCGGAACCGTCGTCTCCGACAGCGATATCTCTTGCTACTGCCGACCTGAGCATGGCGGGCACATTCTGATCGGGTCGGAAGATCCCGAATGTGACGCGCATCAATGGGTCGACGATGAGGACTTCAATCGCGAGTTCACGGAACAGTGGACCGCGCAGGCGCAACGCTATGCGCAGAGGGTCCCGGATCTGCCGATAACCGCGCAGACCCGCGGCGTGGTCGACTTGTACGACGTCACCGAGGACTGGATCCCGATCTATGACCGGTCCAGCCTGCCGGGGTTCTACATGGCCTGCGGCACCAGCGGGAACCAGTACAAGAACGCTCCGATCGCAGGCAAGATGATGGCGGCGCTTGTGCAGTACTGCGAAGGCGGCGGGGATCACGATTCCGAACCGTTGCAGTTCGAGATGCCCTACACCGGACTGTCGATCGACGTCGGGTTCTATTCGCGCAAGCGGTCGATCAATCAGGACAGCAGCTTTTCGGTTCTGGGTTAGGCGTCGCGCGCGTCGGCGGTCCCCACCCGCCCTTGCGTCGGTCACGCGAGTGAAAGGACGTCCCTCCTCTCACCGGCCCGCCGCCGCGCGACGACAAAACGCGTCCCGTTCGTGGGGGGTGGACGAGCGCCGCCGGGTGATGCTCATGGTGTGAACGGCCCGCGCCCTTCAACCAGACGGGCCGCTAGAGACTAGCGGAGGTCTTGATGGACGACGCCTTGCACTATGCCGATATGCGCAAGATCACGCCTGGTCTCAAGCCGGACGGCAGCCCCGACGACAATGATCGCGTTGAGATCGGTCCGACGCAGCTCGCCTTTGACGAATGGGCGGATGCGGGGATCACGCCGCCCAACCTGGAGCGGATGCGCGGTTTCCGACTGGAGCGACTGAAAGAGAAGCTGGCCGAACGCGACTACGGCGCATTGTTGCTCTTCGACCCGCTCAACATCCGCTACGCCACCGACACCACCCACATGCAGTTGTGGAACGCGCACAACCCCTTCCGCGCCGTGTTTGTCTCGGCGGACGGGCACATGGTCCTCTGGGAGTACAAGGGCCTGCCCTATCTTTCCGCATTCAATCCGCTCGTGAAGGAAGTGCGGGCCGGCGCATCGATGTTCTATTTCGCCGCCGGCGACCACGCAGAGCTGATCGCGGGCGATTTCGCAGGTCAGATCGTCGAGCTGATGCGCACGCATTGTGGCGACAACCGGCGCCTGGGCGTCGACAAGATCATGCTGCATGGCGCCGACGCGCTGCGCGAGGCCGGGATCGAGATCTTGGACGGTGAAGAAGTCACCGAGAAAGCTCGCGCGATCAAGGGCCCTGACGAGATCGCCGCCATGCGCTGCGCGATGCACGCCTGCGAGCAATCGATGTATGCGATGGAGGCCGCAGTCGCGCCCGGCATGACCGAGAATGACGTCTGGGCGGTCTTGCACGCGGAGAACATCAAGCGGGGCGGAGAGTGGATCGAGACGCGCATTCTGTGCTCTGGCCCGCGCACCAATCCATGGTTTCAGGAATGCGGTCCGCGCGTGATCGGCGCAGGCGAGCTGCTCGCTTTCGACACGGATCTGATCGGATGCTACGGCATGTGCGCCGACATCTCGCGCACCTGGCTCATCGGCGATGGCGAAGCCACGTCCGAACAGAAGCGGCTCTATCGCGAGGCGCACGCTCAGATCGTCGAGAACATGGCGACGCTTGCGCCCGGCAAGAGCCTCAAGGAGATCACCTTTTCCGGCCGCGAGATCCCTGAGGAGTTCGTGCCTTTGCGCTACAACTCGAAGATGCACGGCGTCGGGCTCTGTGACGAGTGGCCCAGTATCCGATACCCGTCGGATCACCGCGAGGGCCAGTACGCGTATGACCTGGAGCCAGGGATGATGCTGTGCGTCGAGTCCTACACCGGCGTCGTCGGCGGCGAAGAGGGCGTGAAACTTGAGGATCAGGTGCTGATCACCGAAGACGGGTACGAGAATCTGACGACCTATCCGTTCGACGCAAGGTTGATGGGATAAGCCCTTTTGCAAGAAATCCGCGGACGGCATCTTCAAATCGCCGCAAATGAGCGTACGTAAGGGATATCGAACTTCGGGTGAACGGCCCGGCCGTCGCGGCGTAGATCATACGCTGTATGCACGGCCTACGACCTCTCTATCCAAGACATCGATACCCACCGTGGCGGGGCGACCCGTCACAACCTAAGGACGTTCCCCGAAAGGAATTCATATGCCCAGCGGAACCGTGAAGTGGTTCAATTCGGACAAAGGCTACGGCTTCATCCAACCTGATGAAGGCGGCAACGACGTCTTCGTTCACATCAGCGCTGTTGAGCGCGCAGGTTTGCGCGGCTTAAACGACGGTCAGAAGGTCAACTTCGAGATCGTCGCGGACAAGCGCTCGGGCCGCAGCTCCGCAGACAACCTCGAGGTGTCGGAGTAATCCTCCGACCGTTCGAGATCTGATGAACGGCGCCGCATCAGCGGCGCCGTTTTTTTATGTTTCGATGCTCTCCAACGCCGATCTCAGATCGGCGTTCAGCGGCGCAGGGCGTCGCGTCTGCTTGTCCACATAGACGTGGACGAAATGTCCTTTCGCCGACGTGTCCGCCGCGTCGTCTGCGAACAAACCGATTTCGTACCGCACGCTCGAGGTTCCGAGCCGCGCGACGCGCAATCCCGCGGTGACGCGTGCGGGGAAGTTGATCTCGGCGAAAAAGACGCAACCGGTCTCGACGACGAGACCGACCTGAGCCCCGCGATGCGGGTCGAGAACGCCTTGCTCGACCAGCCACTGGTTCACACCGGTGTCGAAATACTCGTAGTAGACGGCGTTGTTCATGTGGCCGTAGATGTCGACGTCGCGCCAACGTGTGCGCATGTCGACAAAAGCGCGATACGCGTTTCGAGGCTCGGGAGCGGGGCGAGCCGCAGACTGGTCAGTCATAGTGGTTTTCCTCGCGTTCGGACTGCATCATGTGGCGACACAAGGCGGGAACAAGCATGATCGTTGGTTCGGAGCGGGTGAGGGGCGTGTTGTTCGATAAGGACGGCACGCTTTTGGACTTCCACAAGACCTGGGGCAAGCTCGGCGAGCAGGTGATCCTGACCCTGTCGGCGGGAGAACCGCGGCTCGCGCGGCGATTGGCGGAGGTCGCCGGGTTTGACATGACCACGATGTCGTACGCGCCGGGGTCGCCGATCGTCGCAGGTGCGATCGACGAGATCGTCGCGGGCTGGCTGCCGCTTCTCGATCAATGGGAGCGGGCCGAGCTCGAGGAATGGCTCAATATTCAAGCGACGTCAGTGCGCGGCGACGCGTTGCAGGCGGCGTCCCGCGACATCAAGGGCCTGATGCGCCGGTTGCGGTCCGCTGGGTTGGTTCTTGGGGTTGCGACGCATGACGGCGAAGCGCCGGCGAAACTGCATCTTACGGATCTGGATGTGATCGAGAGTTTCGATTTCATCGCCGGATACGACAGCGGTTACGGTTCAAAGCCTGGTCCCGGAATGCTGCAGGGTTTCAGCGCCAAGACCGGCGTCCGCGCGGAAACGACTATCGTTGTCGGCGATAGTCTACATGATCTCGGAATGGCCAAGTCCGGGGGCGCGCTCGCCGGGATCGGCGTGTTGACGGGGCCGGCCCGCCGCTCTGATCTGGAAGCCCACGCGGATCTGGTGATCGCCTCAATCGACGACTTGCCGACTGTCCTGGGAATTTGAGAATGGCGAAGGTCGCGGTCATCGGAGCTGGCATTGTTGGGGTTTCGAGCGCCGAGTGGCTGCGCCGCGACGGCCATGAGGTGGTTTTGATCGATCCAAAGGGCCCGGCGGGGGAGACTTCCGCCGGAAATGCGGGTCTGATCGCAGCGCCAAGCGTCAGCCCGACGCAGTATCCCGGCGTCGAGTGGCGGGCGCTGCGCGACCTCGCGCTAGGGGGCGCGTTTCGGCTCGATTGGGGTCGGCTGCCGCACCTGGCGCCTTGGCTTTTCGCGTTTTGGCGCAATTCTGGCGCGGTGCGGGTTCGCGAACTGGCGAACGCCATTCATACGATCGCAGGGGACGCGGTCGAGCAGCACCGCATCCTCGCGGCTGGGACGCCCGCGGCGGACTTTATCGGAGAGGGCGAGTGGTGGCATTTGCATCGCTCGACGCTGCCGAAAGACAACAAAGGCGTCGCAATAAAGCGCGAGTTCGGGTTTCCGGTGCGCGTCGTCGCCGAGGCCGAGCTTCGCGACCGCGACCCGCATTTGAATCCGGCCTACAGATCCGCATTTGCGCTGGGCGGGTATGGCCGGATCTCGGATCCTGCGGCCTATGTTCAAGCTCTCGCGGCGCATTTCCAGGACGGTGGCGGACGGCTTTTGCTGACGGCCGCGCGGGATCTGCGCCCGATGGAGAATGGCGTGAAAGTCACGTGCGAGGGCGAGACGCTCGACGTCGACAAAGTGGTCTTGGCCTGCGGCGTCTGGACCGAGACGTTCGCGCGCCAGCTTGGCGTTCGATCGCGCGTGATTTCCGAACGCGGGTATCATGTGGAATGCTGGGGCGCGAACCGGTCGCCGCCGGACGGTGTGGCGTATCAGTTGACGGACACCTTACACGTTGGACACGCGCTTCGAGGCCGGTTCCGCGTCACCTCGATCTCGGAGCCGGCGGGGCTGGACAGCCCACCCAGCTCGCGGGCGATGGCCTATGTGCGCCGGGGGCCGCGTCTGTTCTATCCGGATCTGGAGCAAGATCGCGTGACAGAGTGGATGGGCCGCCGGCCATCGACCCCGGACAGTCTGCCGCTGATCGGGGCTGCGCCGAACAATCCAAACGTCCTTTTCGCAGCAGGACATCAGCACATTGGCCTCACGGCTGGTCCCAAGACGGGCCGCCTGATCGCCGACCTGGTTTCGAGCCGGCCCCCAAACATCGATCTGACGCCTTACGCGCCGAACCGCTTCACCTAGCGGCGCGGCTGTCGCGAGGGGTCAAGATGCCCGAAACCGACAAAAACTGTCGCCTGCGGGTGAATGGCGGACGATGCGACGCCGCATGGTTGGACAGTTGTGTCCAACCAGCCGCGCGCATCGCTCGATATGCTCCGGCGTCTGAGGTGTCGTGATGAATGAAGTCGCTCCTATCGAAGGCGGGAAACGCGGTCGCAGAGGTGGTGGTCGCAGCGCCAACGCCCGCGGTCGCGGACCGGCGATCAAGCAGCTGCCCTGGCAGAAGCTGGTCAATAACGACCGTCCGACCGAGCCTTTGCCGCCCGAGGGCGTCGAGGCGATCCACGATGGCGCGATGCGCATTCTGGAAGAGATCGGCATTGAAGTCCTGAACCCTCAGGCGATCGAGATCCTGAAGGGCGCAGGCGCCACCGTCGAGGGCGAGCTCGTCCGAATCGGTCGGGACGCCGTGATGGAGCATGTGCGCAAAGCGCCGTCTCAGTTCACCATCACGCCACGCAACCCCGATCGAGAGATCACCGTCGGCGGCAAGCACATTCTCTTCGGAAACGTCTCGTCCGCGCCGAACTTCTCGAACTTGGATGTCGGACGGCAGAGCGGCACGCAGGCCGCGTATCAGGACTTCCTGAAGCTCACCCAGTACTTCAACTGTATCCATTTCGCCGGCGGCTATCCGGTCGAACCGGTCGATCTGCACGCGTCGACCCGGCATCTGGACTGTCTCTTTGACAAGCTAACGCTGACTGACAAAGTCGCGCACGCCTATTCTCTTGGCAAAGAGCGTGTCGAAGACGTCGCCGAGATGGTGCGCATCGCCGGCGGCCTCACGCAGGAGGAGTTCGAGGCCAAACCTCGGATGTACACGAACATCAACTCTACCTCGCCGCTGAAGCATGATTTTCCGATGATGGATGGGATGATCCGTCTGGCGAAGATGGGGCAGCCAACGATCGTCACGCCATTCACCCTCGCGGGGGCGATGGCGCCTGTCACCATGGTGGGCGCGGTCACCCAATCGATCGCGGAGGCCCTGATCGCGATCGTCATCATCCAAGCGGTTCGGCCTGGATGTCCCTGCGTGATCGGCACCTTCACGTCCAATGTCGACATGCGGACAGGCTCCCCTGCGTTCGGGACGCCTGACTACATGCGCGCCACCCAGATCACAGGGCAGATGGCGCGCTACTACGACATTCCGATGCGTTCAACCAACGCCTGTGCGTCCAATATCCCCGATGCGCAGGGAGCCTGGGAGAGCGTGTTCTCGCTCTGGGCGGCGATGTCGAGCGGGACCAACGTCGTTTATCATGCGGCGGGCTGGCTCGAAGGGGGGCTTTGCGCCTCTTACGAGAAGTTCGTGATGGACTGCGACACGCTTCAACAGCTGATCTGGTACATGAAGCCGCTGACCACGGAACCGGAGGATATAGCGCTCGACGCCGTGAAGGAGGTCGGACCGGGGGGGCACTATTTCGGCGCCGCGCATACGCAAGAACGCTATGAGACCGCGTTCTATAGCCCGTTTATCTCGGACTGGTCGAATTTCGAGAACTGGCGCGACGCCGGAGGTGTTCGGACGCCGGAACGTGCGAACCAGATGTGGAAGAACATCCTCGCGGAGTTCGAACCTCCTGCGATTGACGAGGCGATCCGTGAGGAACTCGAAGCGTTCGTCGCCCGCCGAAAAGAGGAAGGCGGCGCGCCAACCGACTTTTAACACCGTCGCTGATCTCGAGGCGGATCGAGGTCGGCGATGATCCTCCGTGGAACCCTGATGCCGAGCGTGGCCTCGCTGCATCAGGTTCTGCGGTGAAATTTGTCCTCTTTTACCAACCGCTAACCACAATCATGCGAGCTTTCGAGCAGGTCTCGGGAGCTGCTGGATGCAGCCCCGTTGTGAGCATTTGAGCGGACGGAGCGGTCGCATGGCGAGATTATCGCGGCAAAGAGAACCTGCCGATGGCGAGCTTGGCAATCGCAGATCCGGGTTTGGTCGTCGACGTGGCGCGCCAACGCCCTCTGCCGAGCCAGTTGCGGCGGCCACGCGGGGGTCAGCGGACGTTGCGTCTGCGACCGCAACGCAGTCCGTAGGCCTCAAGACGCCCGCGGGCCCCTCGCGCGGTTTCTCGGATCATGTCGCGCGTGAGATGGCGGCGAACGGGTTGTTGACCGTCGAGCGCTTCCCACAGCTGACCGCGCGCGCAGAGAAGCTGGAGAACGGCGGCGTCACGACCCCGCACCGAATTGAAAGCTTCAAACGCGTTATTCAGCGAGATCAAGAGGTTGAAGCCGAGGCGGCCGAAACGGTCGAAACGGTCGAGGCGGCTGGGAAAGCGCCGCAAGACGCCGATGGGCCGATCGAGCGCCTGACTGAAGCGGACGTGAATCCGGTCGATCTGGAAAGCGATCCTAAGAGCGGTTCCGCGGCTGCCCAGCGCGACGGCGAAACCCCCGAGCGCGACGGCGAAACCGCCCTGTCCGACCCAGAAAACGCGATCCTTGACGAAGATGACGTCGGGCTCGATCTCACGCAGGCCGAACCGACCCTGACCGAGACCTCCGCAGATCAGGACGACAAGGATCGCCCAATCGATGTCGAGGACTTGTTCGCTGACGCCGAAGGGGTGTTGGGGGCGCAAGGGGCTCCTCAAGAGGCGCTGACTTCCGACCCCCACCCAAACGTTCGTCCGGGCGCTAAACGGAACAAGCCGGCAAAACAGACCAAGCCAGCAAAACAGACCAAGCCGACAAAACAGCCGAAGTCGCTGATGGAGCGTGTCCGCGGGCACTTCTCAACGGCGGCGATCGTCGTGCTCGCCGGCGTCCTCAGCGCGTCGGCTCTGTCGCTCTCGGGTCTTGTAAAGCCGGCTGACACGGCGCAACAGGTTGGCGCGGCGGCCGAGATCGACACGCCGCCGTCCGCGGCCCAAAGCGCTGGCGAAGGCGGGCCCGCTCTGAAGGCTCCGCCGCTTACTTTTGATCAATCGCTCTCTGACGATCCGGAGGGTTTCGGCGCTGGGCAAAAGCTCGGCGCAGCGGTTTTAGCCCCAGAGAACGCTTTGGTGACCGGTGACGTCCACGCGATTCCGGCCGGTGCGACAACCCCGGCGAAGGACCGTCCTTTCCTGGACGATTTCGCCCTCGAAGCTCTGTTGATCGAGGCCCCCGTGCACTGTGTCGAGGATGGTCGCGGGGATTGCCGCGATCGCGTCGTCTACGAGCATGACGCTTTGTTCTTCTATCGCGAGACGATCCTCGATGACGGTTCTGTCCTGGAGGTCAGCGGGATCTACGAAGTGAGGGATGGCGCGGTCTGCCATAACCTCAAAGGCCTGACTGCGATGGTGTTCAACGAGACGCTCGATCCGGTGGAGCGCCGTCTGATCGAGAAGCAGGCTTTGGCCGATTTCTCGAACGAGCGCGCCGAGAGCGATGCCGAGGCCGCGTGCTGGCGCCTGCGCCCAGCAGCGACTGAGGGCGTCTTCGAGGCGGTTTCGGGCACACATTTCCGTCTGATGCGCGCAGGACCTTTGGTCTAAGGCCCGATCCTCGACCTCTCTGCGCGCCGGTCTGCGAATTTTCTGTAAGTTTTGCCTATTACCTGCAGTTTTTGTCGCGCAGGGACCGGTTTTCGCCCTCGAACGGGCGTTGGATGCTCGATGAAGTCTTTCTCATCCGGGTTTATCCAATGAAATCTCATGTCCAGGTCGCAGTGATTGGCGGCGGCGTCGTCGGCGCCTCGGTTCTTTATCACCTGACGAAGTTCGGTTGGTCGGAAGTTGCGCTTTTTGAGCGTCTTGAACTGACAGCCGGGTCGACATGGCACGCCGCCGGCGGCTGCCATACGATCAACGGCGATCCGAATGTCGCGAAACTCCAGAAGTACACGATCGATCTGTACAAAGAGATTGAAGAGATCTCCGGCCAGCCCACCAGCCACCACATCACCGGAGGCGTGATGCTGGCGGACACGCAGGAACGGCTGGACTGGATGAAGATGACGGTCGCGCGGGGCCGCTATCTCGGTCTTGATGCGGAGATGATCTCGCTGGCTGAGGCGAAAAGGCTGTTCCCCCTCATGGACGAGAGCCAGTTTGTCGGCGCCATGTGGGACCCTTTGGATGGGCACCTCGCTCCGGCGGACGTCACGCACGCCTATGCAGGCGCGGCCAAGAAGCAGGGAGCCTCCATCTACACGCATACGAAGGTCGAGGACCTCGACCAGAACCCTGACGGCACGTGGAACGTCCATGTCACGACCAAGGATGGCGAGCAGAAAACCGTCGTCGCCGAGCATGTCGTCAACGCTGGCGGTCTCTGGGCGCGCGAAGTCGGCCGCATGGTCGGTCTGGAGCTGCCGGTGCTCGCCATGGAGCACATGTACATCCTGACCGAGGACATGCCGGAGGTCGCCGAGATCAACGCGGCGACCGGGAAAGAGGTGGTTCACTGCGTCGACTTCGGCGGCGAGATCTACATGCGTCAGGAACGCGGCGGCATGCTGATGGGCACTTATGAGCAAGCCTGCGTCCCATGGTCGGAACGCCAGACGCCGTGGGACTTCGGGTCGGAGCTGCTGGAAGACGACATTGAACGGATCACGCCGTCGCTGGAAGTTGGCTTCTCGCATTTCCCAGCCTTCCAAAACGCTGGCATCAAGCAAATCATCAATGGCCCGTTCACGTTCGCTCCCGACGGAAACCCGCTGGTCGGGCCGGTGCGCGGCATGACCAACTTCTGGTGCGCATGCGGCGTCATGGCGGGCTTCAGCCAGGGTGGCGGCGTTGGTCTGAGCCTGGCGCAATGGATGATCAACGGGGATCCCGGCGCCGACATCTGGGGCATGGACATCTCACGCTTTGGCGATTGGGCGACCATGTCCTACACGAACGAGAAGGTCCGCGAAAACTACGCGCGGCGCTTCTCGATCAAGTTCCCGAACGAAGAACTGCCGGCCGCGCGGCCGCTGAAGACAACTCCGGTCTATGACGCGTTGCTTGGCCATGGCGCCGTCATGGGAGCGGCCTATGGGCTGGAGACGCCGCTATGGTTCGCGCCGGAAGGCGTGAAGGACGAGTTCTCATGGAAGCGCTCGACCGACTTCGAGCACGTCGCTGCGGAATGTCGCGCCGTTCGCGACGCGGTCGGCCTGTCCGAGATCTCCAGCTTCGCCAAGTACGAAATCTCCGGGCCGGGCGCCACTCAGTGGCTCGATCAGACCCTCGCCTGCAGGCTGCCGGCGGAAGGGCGGATGACGCTCGCGCCAATGCTGAACGAGCGCGGCAAGGTGATCGGCGACTTCTCGTTGGCCAATGTCGGCCCCGACGAGTACGGCGATGAGAGCTACTTCCTCGTGGGCTCGGGCGTCGCCGAAGAATACCACATGCGCTGGTTCGAGAACCGGTTGCCGGAAGACGGCTCGGTCGAGGTGTCGCCCTGGGGCCTGGGTCTTGTGGGTCTTTCGGTCGCGGGGCCAAAGGCTCGGGACGTCTTGGCGGAGGTGGTCCGAACAACGCTGGACCCGGATGTCTCGAACGACGCGTTCAAGTTCATGGACCTGCGCGAGATGGATCTCGGTCCTGTGCCGGCGCGCGTGGGGCGGGTCAGCTTCACCGGTGATCTGGGCTACGAGATCTGGATTCGGCCCGAGTATCAGCGGCTGCTGTTCTCGTTGTTGTGGGAGGCTGGACAGCCTCACGGGATGAAGCTCTTTGGCGGCCGGGCGCTGAACTCGCTGCGGCTGGAGAAAGGGTTTGGCAGCTGGGCGCGGGAGTACCGCCCCATCTACGGCCCCGAGGAGTGTGGTCTGGGCCAGTTCGTCAGCCTCAAGAAGGACGTCGACTTCGTCGGCCGGGCCGGCGCCGAGCAAGAGCGCGCCGAGGGCGGCAAGCTGCGTCTTATGAGTTTTGCTCTCGACGCGAAAGACGCCGACGCCATTGGCGACGAGCCCATCTATTTCGAGGGCGCCGCGCGCGGCTGGGTCACGTCGGGCGGGTACGCCCACACGTCTCAAACCTCGGTCGCCATGGGCTACGTCCCCAGAGAGATCGCTGAAGCGGACGACGGTTGGCAGGTCGAAGTGCTGGGCGAAAGCCTGACCGCTCGCCCGCTGCGCGCGCCGCTCTTCGATCCCAACGGCGGCCGCATGCGCGGATAACGCGTCGCGGCTCGCGCTCTTGCTCCTTTCGCCTCCGCACCCTCGCGGCGGAGGCGTCGGGGCGGGTGAGACGAGAGCGTATCTTGTTATTTGCCTGAGCCTTCGCCTCTGGGCATAGTCGTCGCGGTGATCGGGCGAGGCGAAAGGGGCACGGGCGCGATGGCGCAGCTCATCCTGTCGGCATTGGAGATCTGGGGCTGGATCGGCCTTGGCGTGTCCGCGGCGTTCTTGTTGGTCGGCATCGACCGCGTCGACGCCAGCGCGCGGGCGACATATGCGTTTCGGCCGTTACTGATCCCCGGCGTCGTGGTGTTGTGGCCCATCGTGCTGATCCGTTGGATTCAGCTTGAGATGCGAGGGCGCTCATGAAGATCGCACATCGACGCGCGCATCGCCGGATCTGGATGGTCTTCGCGCTGTTGATCCCCGCGATGCTGGCGTCGGCTTTTGCTCTGAAACAGGACTTCGCCGCCGCGCCTGCGCCGGTTCAGATCGCGCCGCCGGCTGCCGGAGCCGATCAATGAGCGTCCAGTACAAACCGGTCATCTGGGACCGAAACAAGATGCTCTACGACGTGGTGCTGATCATCGCGGTGGGGCTTTACATCTATCTGTATCTGCGCGTCGCCCCGATGTGGGCGAACTGGGCGCGGCCGGTCGACCCGCAAATCCAGCGCATGCGCGCATTCGGCAGCTGTGCGTTCCTGATGCTCACCTTCATCCTGTGCATCGGACCTCTGGCCCGGCTCGACAAACGCTTCTTGCCGCTGCTTTACAATCGCCGTCATTTCGGCGTGCTGACCTGCGTCGTTGCCGCAAGTCACGCCGTCTATGTGCTTGATTGGTATTATAATTTTAGTCCCACGCCCAAGTATGAGGCGCTGCTCAACTCGAATACGAGCTTTGGTCTCATCCTCGGCTTTCCGTTTGAGGCGCTGGGGATTTTCGCGTTCGCTATCCTGGTTGTGCTGGCGGTGACCAGCCATGACTTCTGGTTGAGTTTCCTTACTCCGCCGGTTTGGAAAGCGATCCATATGTCCGTCTATGTCGCGTATGCCGCCGTCGTGGCGCATATCGCTCTTGGCTATCTGCAATCCGCCAAGAACCCGACCTTTGCGGTGATCGCGGTGGGCGGCGCTTTGACAGTCGTTATTCTGCACCTGATGGCGGGGCGGCGAGAAGGCGCGCTAGATGCGACCGCCAGCGACGTGACCGCCAGCGACGCGACCGACTGGGTGCGGGTCGGCGAACCGTTCGAGATCCTGCCGGATCGGGCGAAAATCGTCGTGACGCCGGACGGCGAGCGCGTCGCCGTCGTCCGTCATGGCGACAAGATCTCGGCCCTGTCGAACGTGTGCGCGCACCAGAATGGCCCGCTCGGAGAAGGGCGCGTGATCGACGGATGCCTCACATGCCCGTGGCATGGGCACCAGTTCCGACCCGAGGACGGCTGCGCGCCTGCGCCTTTCACCGACAAGGTGCCGACCTATCGCGTGAAGCTCGAGAACGGCGTGATCTATGTCGATCCGACCCCGAACCCGAAAGGCACCTACGTCGAACCGGTTCAGCTGAGCACGGAGGCCGCGTCATGAGCCGCCAGGACGACGACTTCTTTGTGGGATATCTCAGTCGCTGGCCGGCGACGTTGAAGACCTTCCTGCCGCTCGTTGCGCTTCTATTCATCGCCGGTTTCGCCGTGGGCGCAATCGCGGTGTCCGCGACGCAGGACGACCCGGGCAATGGCGCGATCCAATGGGGTCAGCGCCTGACCGAGCGCGGCTACATTTATGCGGAACCCTATCCGCATCTGCGCCAGGCGCCGACAGCCGAACATCCGCAGGGCCGCACGTTCACGATGGTGCGCGCGGGCAAGCGCGGCGTTCAGGATCTTGCGACCCGGTTCGACGGACAGTTCGTAGAGGTGCTCGGCGTCTGGACCCGCCGCGGCGAGCTCGAGATGATCCAGGCCGGCGGCCGGCAGGGCAAACCCGCCGTCGCCGCGGTTGAACCCGACTACGCTGTCGACGCGCTTACGGTGACGGAGGATTTGGGACGCTGGCGCATCGCCGGCGAGATCTGTGACGGGAAATGCTATCTCGGCGCCATGCGGCCAGGGCGCGGCCTCGCGCACAAAGCCTGCGCAAACTTGTGCATCATCGGCGGCGCGCCTGCGGTGTTGGTGACGGCTGAACCGGTCGAGGGAACGGAGTTTCTGTTGCTCGCCGATGAGACCGGCGCTCCGCTTCCTGAAGGCGTCTATGACCTGACTGCGATCCTGATCGAGGCGGAAGGTCAGCTCGAGCGTCGCGGCGATCTGCTCGTCTTCAAGATCGACTTCGACAGCGTGCGGAGGCTTTGAACATGGGCATCCTCTCACGTCTTCTGGGATTGGCGCTCGCGGTCGGGGCTGTCTGGGCCGCCTGGTGGATCTACGGGCAGATCCCCAGCTATATCAGGATGATCCCGCAGCGCGTCGCCGATGTGCCGGTCCGCGGCCTGGTCAATGACTACCGTTTGCTGTTGGAGATCCTCGCGGTCTTTCTGGGCTTAAGCATTCTCGATTGGCTGTGGCGAAACACGGTTGGCCGGCTGACGAGCTAGCGCCTACCAATCTCGGACGTGTTATGAGAGCGATATGATTGCGCTCCGCATCGCCTTGCTCTTGCTCCTTTTTCCCTGCTGTGCGCAGGCGCACCCGGCCGACGAGGGTGGGCTGATCGTCGGCTTTATGGGCGCTGAACGCGACGAGGCGAGCGGCGACGTCACCGTGTCGATCAGCCTGATCAATGCGCCCGGCGGGCGGGCGGCGCGGCGCGGCGTGCGGGCGGCAGTCGGAGAGGCCGCCAGGGTTCTGACATCGGTCCGCTTCTGGGGTCTCTCCTTCTAGCGGGAGGCGCGCTTCTTCGCGCTCGACGCCGGCGAGACGCGCCGATTGACGCCGCCCGAGGGTCGCATTCTCGTGCGTGGCGTGTCCGAGGCGGAGGTGGCTTCGGGCGTGTTCCGGCTGACGCTGTTTTTCGGACCGGTCGGATCGCCAGAGATCATGGTGCGATTGGGCGCGTTGCCGGAACTCAGCCTGCCCCAACGCAACCTGCCCGGACAGGACGCGCCGGCGCCCGCTCAAAACACCTTCGGACCGCCCGACGACGCGACGTTCTGAATCGCACGGCTAGACGATCCCGTAACTCAAAAGCAGCATATGCGCGCCGACGCCGGCGACGCCCGCGCCAAGCAAGGCTCGTGTCGCAGCCGGGTTTGGAAACATGCGGCAAAGTTCGCCGATCAGAACACCCATGATGTGCAGCGCCGCCGTCGCAAGCATGAACCCCCCGACATAGGCGGCGGGTTCCGCAAGGCGCGGGATTTCAGCGCCATGGGCGTGACCGTGAAACAGAGCGAAGAAACCGACGAAGGCCATCCCCAAAAAGGTCTGCGGCCGCGGGCGCTGAGAGCAATGACGAAGCCGAGCGCAAAAACCGACAGAGCGATGACGCCTTCGACATGCGGAAGGGCCGTTCCTTGCAGGCCGATCGCGCCGCCCAGCGCCATAACGAGCACAAAGGCCGTCGGCACGTTCCAGATCGCGCGCCCCCCCATCTGAACCGACAAGAGGCCGACAGCCACCATGGCGAGCAAGTGATCAAAGCCCAGAACCGGGTGCCAACCCCCGGCGAGGAAACCGCCATCTGCGGCTTCGGTGGATGCGTGAGCCTTTGAAAACGAGGCGCTCAACAGCAGGGTGATTATCCAGAACAGCTGTCTCATGCGTACACGCGATCTCCCCACTGCGCGGCCAACCCATCCGCAGCCAGCTGGTTGCGCCAGAAGCGCCAGTATGGCGCCAGACTGTTTCCCTCTTACGACTTTAACTAGTGCCCGGCGGCTCTAATGTTTCCAATTAGAAAAGTCCTTACAGGAGCCTCTCAATGAGCTGGAATCCCGCTCTCGACCCGCATTGCCCGACCGGAGATGAGGTCGACGCCATCGAGACTGTCATCGTTCCACGCGCCCGCGATCTCGGCGGGTTCGAGGTGCGTCGCGCTTTGCCCGCGCCCAAGCGCCAGATGGTCGGCCCGTTCATCTTCTTTGATCAGATGGGCCCTGCGGAGTTCCTGACCGATCAGGGCATCGACGTGCGCCCGCATCCTCACATCGGGCTGGCGACGGTCACTTACCTTTACGACGGCGCCATTCGGCACCGCGACAGCCTCGGCTCCAACCTGGAGATCGAGCCCGGCGCCGTGAACTGGATGATTGCGGGCAAGGGCATCACCCATTCCGAACGGACGTCGGCGGAACGGCGCAAGGCCGAGCGCAACCCGCTTTACGGGATCCAGACATGGGTGGCGTTGCCTGAAGACGCCGAGGAGACGGATCCCGGTTTCGAGCATCAGGCCAAGGACGCGCTCCCGTTCCTTGAAGGGGAGGGCAAGCAGGTCCGGCTGATCCTCGGGAACCTCTACGGCGAGAAAGCGCCGGTGAAGACGTTCTCAGAGATGTTCTACGCCGACGCTGTGCTGGAGGCGGGGGCCAAGATCCCGCTGACGAACGACCATGAGGATCGCGGCATCTATGTCGTGGCTGGGGAAGTCGAGATCGCCGGCGTGTCCTATGCGGCCGGTCAAATGATGGTCTTCCGTCCGGGCGACGAGATCACCGTCACCGCCACTCAGTCATCGCGGCTCATGCTCTTGGGCGGCGAGACCTTGAATGGACCTCGCTATATCTGGTGGAACTTCGTGGCGTCGAGTCAGGAGAAGATCGAGGCGGCGAAAGAGGCCTGGCGCGAAGGCGATTGGCAGAACGGCCGCTTCCACTTGCCGCCGGATGACGACGCGGAGCACATTCCGCTGCCCGACAAGTAAGGGCTTCGCAGGACGCCGCATTGCTCGCGGCGCGCACTAGGCCCAGCCGGTGATCGGCGCTGGCTGGGCTTTGAGGTGAGCAAGAAAAGCGTGCGAGCGGAGCCCGGCCTTCCCTAAGACGCCTTGGCGCGTTCTTCGGCCTCCAACGAGGCGATGAGGGACGTGAATTTCTCGCCCTGTACGACAATATGCGCGCGGATGACGTCTACGACGCGTTGCTGCTCTCCTGCGCGTATCGAGGCGACGATGTCGCGGTGCTCGGTCTGTGACTGCGTCATCCGCCCCCGAGCGTGCAGCTGATGCCGCCGAAACGGCTTGAGGCGGCTCTGCAGCATCCGTGACTGCGCTTCCAGAAAGCTATTGCCCGAGGCCGCGTAGATCGCGGTGTGAAAGAGCTCGTTCTCGGCGTAGTAGCGCTCTACGTCGCCCGAGGCCGCCGCCTCTTCGCACCGCTGAAGGCGGCGCATCAGGACGTCTTCCTGGGCGTCTGTCATTCTCTGGCAGGCAAATCGGCAGCACGCCGCCTCCAGCTCGGCCATCGTTTCGAACATTTCGACCAGTTCGCGCGCGCTGACGCGCCGGACAAACGCTCCTCTGCGGGGGCGGATCTCGACCAGTCCAGAGCTCTCTAGGCCAAGCAGCGCCTCACGGATCGGTGTTCTGGACACATCGAACCGGGCCGCGAGAGACATCTCGTCCAGATGCTCTCCGGGTCTGAGCCTGCCCTCGACGATCTCGTGTTCGAGCGCGTCGCGCAGAACGGTGGCGGTTTTGCGTGTCATGCGAGCCTCCGCCTTGCGAATACACGAATTAGGTATCAAAACACAACCCCGAAAAGATTGTATACAATTTAGTTGACCTTGCGTTCAGGGCCACTAAGGTTGCGCTGTCGGAGTGTTGTTCCGGCTGGGACAAAAGAGATGTGCTTCGTGGCCACGGCCGCCAAAAGCACGGGAGGAAGATATGAAGAAGTTTGCATTGACCGCTTCCGCAGCGGCGATCGCCGCCCTTTTTGCGCACGGCGCTCACGCAGATGAATTGCGCCTGAGCCATCAGTGGTCGACCAAAGACGTACGGCATCAGGTGGCGCAGATCGTCGCCGACGAGGTCGCGGCGGCGGGTGTTGATCTCGAAATCAAGATTTTCCCGTCGAAGTCGTTGTTCAAACCGCGCGAACAGTACAATCCGCTGAGCCGTGGTCAGGTCGACATGGTGGTTCTGCCGCTCGCCTACGCAGGCGGTCAGCGCCCGGAGTACAACCTGACGCTGATGCCGGGTCTGGTGAAGAACCATGACCACGCCGCCCGTCTGAACGAATCGCCGTTCATGGAGCGGATCGAAGAGATCATGGCCGAGGACGACGTGATGGTTCTCGTGCACGGCTATCTCGCCGGCGGTTTCGTCGGCAAGGACAAGTGCATCACCTCGCCCGACGACGTTAAGGGCCTGCAGATGCGCGCGGCGGGCAAGTCGTTCGAGCAGATGCTCGTGGGCGCGGGCGCGGCGATCGCCTCTATGGCCTCCTCAGAGATCTACAACGCGATCCAGACCGGTGTTCTTGATGCGGCGAACACCTCGTCATCGAGCTTCGTATCATACCGGATCTACGAGCAGGTGGCGTGCTACACGCCTGCGGGCGACGTCGCTTTGTGGTTCATGTATCAGCCGCTGCTGATGAACAAATCGACCTTCGACGGTCTGACCCAGGCGCAGCAGGACGCGATCATGGCCGGCGCCAAGAAGGCCGAAGCGTTCTATCTCGCCGAAGCCAAGAAGCAGGATGCGAACGCCGTTGAAGTCTACAAGGCGAATGGCGTCGAGATCAAAAACATGACCATCGAAGAGTTCGAGGCATGGCGCGGCATCGCAAAGGAGACCTCCTACAAGTCCTTCGTTGAAACCGTGGACGGTGGGCAGGATCTTTTGGACATGGCCTTGGCCGTCGACTGACCGGCCTCACGAAAATAGGGGGAGCGTCATGCGCTCCCTCATTCTTTTGGCGCTTTACCCTTCAGACATGTTTTTCGGAGAGGGACGATGTCGGCTCCCCAATCGGCCTTTGCGCCGCCTGCTTCGCGCTACACGGTCCTGCGATTCATAGGCTTCCTTTCGACGATCTGCGGCGCCGCCGCCGCCTTCATGATCGTCAGCGCCGTTGCGATCACCTGTCAGATGATCTGGATCCGCTTTGTCCTGAATGGTTCGACCGTCTGGCAGACCGAGGTCGTGATCTACCTGATGATCGGCGCGACGATGATCGGCTTGCCTTATGTCCAAAAGCAGCGCGGCCACGTGAATGTGGACCTCCTGCCCCGAATGCTGCCGCGACCGCTGCGCTTTGGCCTCGCGTTCCTGACATTCGGACTGTCGATGGCCGTCGTCGCGGTCATGCTCTGGTACGGCTACGATCTTTGGCACATCGCCTGGACGCGCGGTTGGACGTCGGACACGGTCTGGGGCGCGAAACTCTGGGTTCCCTACCTCGCGCTTCCGATCGGATTTGGTCTCTACCTGCTTCAGCTCGGCGCGGATTTCGTCGCCGTGCTCCTGAACGAGCGGTCGCCGTTCGATCTTGACGAAGAACTGGACGGGGGGGCGCTGTAATGGAGCCGCTGCTTCTCGGCGCGATTGTCGCCGTCATCACCGTCCTGGTTCTTTTCTCGGGCGTCTCGGTGGCCACGGGCCTGCTGATCGTCTCGGCGGGTTTCCTGTTGGTGTTCGATGGGATGCGCTCTCTCGAGCTTTTGCCGGAAATCTTCTTCGCAAAGCTCAACAACTTTGCTCTTCTGTCGATCCCCATGTTCATCATTATGGGAGCGGCGATCGCCTCGACCAGGGCGGGGGCTGATCTCTATGAAGCGCTCGACCGATGGCTGACCCGCGTACCGGGCGGACTGGTGATCTCGAACCTCGGGGCCTGCGCCTTGTTCGCTGCGATGAGCGGCTCTTCGCCGGCGACCTGCGCGGCGATCGGCAAGATGGGCATTCCGGAGATGCGCAAGCGCGGCTACCCGGACGGCGTCGCCGCGGGGTCGATCGCCGCGGGCGGCACGCTTGGCATTCTGATCCCGCCCTCGGTGACCATGATCGTCTACGGGATCGCGACCGAGACATCGATCGGCCGTCTGTTTCTCGCGGGCGTCTTTCCGGGCTTGCTCCTCGTGGGCCTGTTCATGGCCTGGTCGATCTATGACACGTGGCGGAACGGCTCCGAAGACGCCTTGAGCAGACGCAGCTTCACCTGGCGTGAGAAGTTCGAGATCCTGCCTCGGGTTCTGCCCTTCATTGCGATCATCCTGGGCGTGCTCTATGCGCTCTACGGAGGGGTCGCGACCCCTTCTGAAACCGCCGCGGTCGGAGCGTTGATGTGCCTGCTGGTGGCCGTGATCATCTACAAGCTCTGGACCTTTGACGCGATCTGGGTGGTGATGCGCGACAGCACGCGCGAGAGCGTGATGATCATGTTCATCATCGGCGCGGCGGGCGTTTTCTCCTACATGCTGTCCTCGCTCTTTATCACGCAGGCGATCGCCGAGTGGATCGGAACGCTCGACGTGAACCGCTGGGTGCTGATGTTCGCGGTCAACATTTTCCTGCTGGTCGCAGGCTTCTTCCTGCCGCCTGTCGCCGTGATCCTGATGACCGCGCCGATCCTGTTGCCGATCATTACAGGGGCCGGCTTTGACCCGATCTGGTTTGCCGTGATCCTGACGATCAATATGGAGATCGGGCTGATATCTCCGCCGGTTGGCCTCAATCTCTACGTGATCAACGGCATCGCGCCGGACATCCCGCTGAAGACGATCCTCAAGGGCTCGTTGCCGTTCGTGGGGTGCATGGTTCTCGCGATCATCATCTTGTGCATTTTCCCCGAGATCGCCACCTGGCTGCCGGACACACTGATGGGACCGCGGCTTTAGCCGCGGCGAGGCTTCATGAACCGAATGAGCACATTGAACGATCTGCTCTACTCGTTGCTCGAACGTGGAGCGCGCCTGGTGGATTGGGGCGGCGGCGCGAAGGCCGACGAGCGAAGCGTCGACGAGCTGTGCATGACGCTTTTGTCCTCGAAGGGCGAAGCGTCGGGCGTTGCGCTGGCCGCAGAGATCCTGCGCCGGTTCGACGGGTTTGACGCCGAGGCTCGGCTGGCGTTTTTCGAGATGCTCGCCCGTGATCTTGACGTCGACCCCGAAGCGGTCGCCCAGGCGACGGATCGGTATCTCCAGAACCCGTCTCCGGACGCCTTGTCGACGCTTGTGACAGCGGCCGAGCCGCGGCGACAACAGCTTTTGCGCCGGTTGAACTTTGCGCCGGGCGGCACGGAAGCCCTCGTGCGGATGCGCGCGGCGCTGCTCTCGGCGCTCAAGGAAAAGGACGACCTGCGCCGCGTGGACGCAGATTTTCAACACTTGCTCGAGAGCTGGTTCAACCGCGGGGTCTTGGTGTTGCGGCCAATCGACTGGAGCACCTCGGCGCACATCCTCGAGAAGATCATCGCCTATGAGGCGGTGCACGAGATCGACAGTTGGGATGAGCTGCGACGTCGTTTGCAGCCTGCGGATCGCCGGTGCTTTGCTTTCTTCCACCCAGCGATGCCGGATGAGCCGCTGATCTTTGTCGAAGTCGCGCTGACATTGGAGACCGCTGCGTCGATCCAGGATGTTCTGACGCCAAGCCGAGACATCGTCGCGCCGGGCGATGCGACCACCGCCGTCTTCTATTCGATCTCGAATTGTCAGGCCGGGTTGAAGGGGGTGTCCTTTGGCGCGTTTCTGATCAAACAGGTGGCTCAGGATCTCGCGCGGGCGCTGCCCAAGCTGACGACCTTTGTCACGCTCTCGCCGGTTCCCGGGCTGAACCGGTGGTTGCGCGGCGCGGCGAAAACCGATCCGGACGGACCCGCCAGTCAGGCGCTGGCGATGACCGCTGACCTCAATTGGCCGCGCTCGACGGAGACGGCCGAGACAGCGAAACCGCTGATCCAGGGACTGGCGGCGGAATACTTCCTTGAGGCCAAGCGACCGGACGGGCAACCGCTCGACCCGGTTGCGCGGTTCCACCTCGGCAACGGCGCCTCGCTCGCCCGGATCAACTGGCTGGCGGACGTCTCGGCGAAGGGCCTCGCACAGTCCTGCGGCGTGATGGTCAACTACCTCTATGAACTCGAGCAGGTGGAAGCGCATCACGAGGATTACGCCGAGAGCCGGATGGTCCACAGCTCGCGCAGCGTGCGCGCCTTGTTGCCCCCGCCCGAGCGTTCCGTGCTGAAAATCAAGACCACAGAGAGACAGAACCCGGAGGCGAAGACATGAGCACCGCCAATCCGCTTTATGACGCGTTCATCCGGCCGCGGAGGGAAGACGCGCGCGTTTTCCTGCATCTTCCCGGGGGAGAAAGCGTCACCTATGCGCAGGCGATGGCGCGTGCGCACCAGCTCGCGCATGTGTTGCTGGAGAACGGCGTCGGTCCCGGGGATCGCGTCGCCGTGCAAGTGCAAAAGTCGCCGGAAGCGTTGTACCTCTACCTCGCCTGCGTCGCGACCGGCGGCGTCTTCCTGCCGCTCAACACCGCGTACACGGCTGCGGAACTGGATTACTTCATCGGCGACGCGGAGCCTGCGCTCGTCGTTTGTGATCCGAGCGCGCGCGAGAACCTCGCCGCCATCGCCGATCGTTACGGCGCGGCCCTCACGACTTTGGCCCCGGATGGGTCCGGCGCGCTGACCGATGCGGCGGCGACGCAGCCGGAGGTCTTCGATCCGGTTGCGCGTGGCGAGGACGACCTGGCGGCGGTGCTCTACACGTCTGGCACGACCGGCCGCTCCAAGGGGGCGATGCTGTCGCAGGCGAACCTCTTGTCGAATGCGCAAGCGTTGACTGACGTCTGGCGCTTCACCGATACGGATGTGCTGCTGCACGGGCTGCCGATCTTTCATACGCATGGTTTGTTCGTCGCCACCAATGTGACGCTCAGCGCCGGCGGGTCGATGATCTTCCTGCCGAAGTTCGACCTGGACGCCATGATCGAGGCGATGTCGCGCGCGACGACGATGATGGGCGTGCCGACATTCTACACGCGACTGCTGGGTGATCCGCGCTTCAGCCGCGAGCTGGTTCAGCACATGCGCCTGTTTATCTCGGGCAGCGCGCCACTATTGGCGCAGACGCATGCCGATTTTGAAGAACGGACGGGTCATCGCATCCTCGAACGCTACGGGATGAGCGAGACGGGGATGATCACCTCGAATCCCTATGATGCGGAGCGGCGAGCCGGGACCGTCGGGTTTCCGTTGCCAGGGGTGGCGATCCGCGTCGTTGACCGCGAAACCGGCGCGGCCGTCGCCCACGGCGAGACCGGGGTTGTCGAAGTGAGAGGCCCGAACGTCTTCAAGGGCTACTGGCGCATGCCCGAGAAAACGGCCGCTGAGATGCGTGAGGACGGCTACTTCGTGACCGGCGATCTCGGCCAGGTCGATGGCGACGGCTATCTGGCGATTGTGGGCCGCGACAAAGATCTGATCATCTCGGGCGGTTTCAACGTCTATCCCAAGGAGATCGAAACGGCGATCGACGCGTTGGAGGGCGTTGGCGAATCGGCGGTGATCGGTTTGCCGCATCCGGACTTCGGCGAAGGCGTCGCCGCAGTCGTGACGCGGACCCACGCGGCCGAGCTCTCGGAGGCGGACGTCGTCGGCGGCGTTGCGGACAAACTGGCGAAGTTCAAGCAGCCCAAACGCGTGTTCTTTGTCGACGCGCTGCCGCGCAACGCCATGGGGAAAGTGCAAAAACAGGTTCTGCGCACCGAGTACGCAGCCGCTTTCGCGCCGAAACCGGGTTAGGCGCGCTGCGCGGACAGAGTCGCTTCGATCGCTGCGGCGATGCGCGCGACCGGCCAGGTCCGGCTGAGCGGCGGCACATGCAGAAAGGCGGCGGCGCAGGGACGGGCGGCCTCCGCGCGCCAGTCCAGCAGCGCGCGATAAGCGCTTTCGCAGACATATTGGCCGGCGTCCGTCGAATAGGCGCTGGGCCCGACCGAGCTCCGCAAGCGCGACTGAGCCGCCCCCCAGCGCCAGTCTCCGGCACGGCTGTCAGGACCTTCAGGCCAGTCCGCGATCTCGGGACGGCGCGCCCTGCGCTCGAGGCGGAGGCGGACGCCCGCGGCAAGACCGGTCATGAGGCAAATCTCGGGTTCAAACCGATCCAGCGCGTCGCGCAGACGTTGCGCAGCAAGGGCGTGATCCACAGGCAGCCGCAACAAGCGCACCGGTCGGCGCGTCGTTGCGGCGTAGTGACAGGCGCCTTCCCAGCTGGAGTTCACCCGCCACGGACCGAACGGCTCGAAGCCGGTCAACAGGACGCTCATTCGCCGTATCTGAGACACAGTCGCCATTCTCTCCCGCCTAAGGTCGGTTGACCCGGTCGTCTCTCGCGTTCAGCGTGCCGTTCGTCACCTCAAGGCATCGAGGAGCGCCCAGCCCAATGTTTCCAATCCGCGATCATAACCCTTCGCAACGGACGCCGTTCGTCACCTATGCGTTGATCGCGCTCAACGTTTTGATCTTTGTGAGCTATGCCGCCTTGTTCAATGACGAAAGAGCGTTGCGCGCCTTCTTTGAAGAATGGGCGATGATCCCGGCCGCGGTGAGCGGGGGAGAGATGCAGCACACCTTGGTCACCAGCATGTTTCTGCATGGCGGGTTGATGCATTTGGGGGGCAACATGCTCTTCTTGTGGATCTTCGGGGACAACCTTGAAGACGCGCTGGGGCATCTGGGGTTTTTGATCTTCTATCTTGCGACGGGGTTGGTCGCCTCCGCTGCGCATATCAGCGCTGACGCCGGATCGATCGTACCGACCGTCGGCGCGTCCGGCGCGATCTCAGGGGTCATGGGCGGCTATTTGCTGCTTTATCCTAAGGCGAAAGTCGATGTGTTCGTTTTCCTTGGCTATTACGTGCGGATGATCGTGATGCGGTCATGGGCGGTTCTTGGCATATGGTTCGCGCTGCAGCTCGTCGGCGGCTTTTCAACGCTCGGTGGACAAGGCGGCGTCGCTTACTGGGCTCATGCGGGCGGGTTCATCGCCGGTCTCGCCGTGATGCTGCCGCTCTGGGCGTGGAAGGGCGGCCCGAGGCTTTGGCGAAGCACGGAGGGGCATCCGCCCTGGCCGCCGACCTCGGTTCCTGAGCGCGGGTTCGGCAGGCCGCCCGTGGTGCGCCGCCGCCGGTGACGCACCCACGTGCTGGCGCGCTGACGCATTGGCGCGCTGGCCGTCGCGCTACATCCTCTCTGGCGCGAGCGCATGGGCGCGTCGCGCAATCAGCGCCACAGCGACGTTGACATCGTCTTCGGTGATCTCCGGGATCTCCTCTGGCGCCTTGCCTGCCGCTCGCTGCCGCGTCGCCGCTTCAATCGCAGCCCGGCGGATGCGATCAGCCAGACAGTAAACCAGGTCGTTGACGTACTCGGTCACAGCCGGCGGCGTCGCTGGCATCCATTGCCGCCCCGAGGCGGGGTTGGGGCGCTCGACGTCGGCGTTGATGATCCAGACCGTCTGATCGAGACCCTCGACTTCGAGTTGGTCGAGCGCGCGGGTCAAGACCTTCCGTCGGAGGTTGGAGCGCGTCTCCAGCGCGACCTGATCGTGTGGCCGTTCGATCATCTCGACCATCTGTTCCAGCTGCTGTTGATCCGCCGCGCCGCCCGTCGGCGCGCGGTCTTCGGCGGCCTGGAACGCCTCGAACACGTCCATTCCGAAGGGATCCGCTTCGTTGAGGACGAAGACGTCTGGTTTTCCGACGCGCATTCGCAGATCGCGTTTGATCTTCAGGCCCGCATTCCGCGCCATCTCGCTGTCCGGGGCTTCGTCAAGAACGCTGGAGTCGATCTCGGTAAGATCCAGCACGTTCTTCAGTGTGAAGTAGCGCGCCTCTCGTTTGGCGAGCCCCTTTTCGCGGTGCCTGCGGCCCAGCGGCGGAATGTTGCACAGCGCCGCCTCACTGGCCATCGCATTGCCCAGGTCTGTCCGGCCCGAGCCAAACCGTCCGGCTATGACGAGGTGTTTCACGTCTTCCAGCGTGAGGTTTTCTCCGTCGCCAGCGTCCGCATCGATGCGGAGGCCGCCGCGTGAAAACGCCAGCAACGCTTGCATCGATCCCAACGATTTCTCGGCTCCGTCCCGTGCGTGGACGACCTCGTTCTTCGAGTTCACCTCGAGCAGACGGTCGACGGGCTGCTCGGCGCCCTCTGTCTGCGAACCGCGGAAGACGTCGACTTTCAACGCGCTCTCCATCACGCCAAAGCGGTACGCTTGGAAGACCTGGATCTCATCGAGCGCGTCGTTTCGCCGGGTCCAAGAGTAGCCAAAGCCGACATAGACGCCGATGAAAAAGGCGAAGCCGAGCGTCGCGGGAAGATTGCGCCACGCGGTGTCGAACAACCCAGCGCCTTCGGCTTCGATGTAGCCTGCGTACAGGATCCCGGCGCCGATGGCCGCACCTGTGAGATAGAACAGGCAGTCGGTGAAAGCGTCGGCCAATGCGTCGCGGCGGTACTCGCTGACCACCGGGGCGACGTCATCTTCGCGCGTGACGCCGCGATAAATGTCGGGATAGCCGTTCAGTTTGCGCTCGGCCGCGGCCTCGTCGATGCCCTTGTCGACGCGAACGATGTCGTTGCCGAACTCCTTGACCCACCAAACGGCGAGCGTCGTCATCACCGCCGCGATCGCCTTGCGCCAGGCTTCGATGTCGTAGCCGGACCGAGAAGCGATAAAAATGAGACCGACGAAGAACACAAACGCGGCCAGCATCACCCAACGGATGCTCGCGGCTCGGACGCGGACGATCATCAGCGCGACCAGCGTCACAAGGACCAGCGCCGCGATGACCGAAAGCGAAACGCTCTCGGCGCATTGCAAGAGGTCCCGTTGCGTCAGCGCGCCGCTGTCGCTCACGCAGCTGGCGAACACCAAAGGCGCCTGCGCATGCAAAGCCGCGCCCAACGCCAGCGGCGCGTCCGCGACCCCAAAGACGTCCGTGCGCGCAAGCGTCGCAAGGGTCGTCTCGTCGAACATCAGGACGGCGGCGGCGATGGTCAGCCAACTCAGCAGAGTGTAATGGGGCGTGCGGCTTTCGAGGGCCGCCAAGGCGGCGAAGGTGACCGCCACCAGCACCACGGCCGCCGTCTCCAAGCGTCGCAGGACTTGCGCGATGACGCGGATTTCCTGGTCGTTCCAGAAACCGAACGCATGGGCGAACAGGCCGACGACCAGCGCGATCCCGGCCCCAAGACCCGCGATCAACATGATCCGCCAAACGGCGTAACTCGCGCGGCCGAAGAAACGGTCCGGCAAGTCGTCGAACTCAACGACGCGGGTGAACAGTTTGGACATGATCATCAGCACCGCGAGGTAGCTGACGACGAAGATCACGACCGTCGCCGCCCCATGTCCCAGGTTCTCGGTGAAGTCTCCGGAGTCTCGTTGGAACTCGATGGAAAATGCGAACGCGATGAGCATCGCGCCCAACAATACGACGACGAGCCAGAGGCCCCGCGTCGCCATCCTCGCGAGGGTCAGGCTCGACTGTAGCGCCAGGTTCGAGCGGCGCTCGGCATGCCGGGTGAGATACCGGGCGAACTGCTGAGTGAGGATCGCGAGCACCGGGAAGATCAGGAGCGCCAGGAAGAAGTATACGGCCAGGTTTTCGAATGGGCCGATCAGCGGCATCGTTTCGTCGCGCAGCACCCGGCGGTAATGCCGCGTCGCGATGGCGACCCCGCTGGAAAGGTGCTCGGTCATCCAGGCGAAAATCAGCGTGGTCGTCAGGCCAATCGTCGCGTGGCCCAACTGATTGGCTTGCCACGAGTACGGGCGGCTATAGTTGCCGATGACGTCGGACCGCAGGAATTCCTGATCAAACCCCTTTAGCGGCCAAAGCAACCAGCCCAGATGTCGGTCGAACCAAGATGACATGGCGCCCTCCCCAGTCGTCTGCGCGCAACGATCCCTCGTCGAGTTCTCGGTCGCGGTCCCCCATCGCGATTTGCGCTCCAGCCTCTCGGGATTGGAGCGCCGCCCACTTCGGTGATACTGGCAAGCCCATGACAGTTACAAGCGATGGGGCGATGAAATGGCCGGTCCAGCGGTAAAACTCACAGCAGAAGAGCTGCCAGGCCCCGAATCTGCGGCAGGGAGACCCCTGCTGATCGCCCATGGACTGTTTGGATCTGGCCGTAACTGGTCGACGCTTGCGCGGAAATTCGCCGCAGAGCGACCGGTTTCCACCATTGATATGCGAAATCACGGCGCGAGCCCTTGGGCTGACGTCATGGGTTACGAGGAAATGGGCGCCGACCTGTTGGCCTCCGCCAAGGATCGGCATGCCGAACCCGTCGCCGTTTTGGGGCATTCGATGGGCGGCAAGGCGGCCATGGCGGCGGCGCTGACGAAACCCGAGGCTGTGGCGGCGCTCATCGTCGCTGACATCGCCCCGGTTCCGTACCAGCATTCCCATGCCAGCTTCGTCGACGCGATGCGCTCGGTGGATCTGAACGCGATTTCCCGCCGCAGCCAGGCGGATCCGATGCTTGCCGAGGCCATTCCCGAGGCGCCATTGCGCGCGTTTATCCTGCAAAACCTGGTCATCGAGGACGGCCGTGCGAGCTGGCGGCTCAATTTGGACGTCTTGGCGTCGGAGATGACGAAACTGCTCGACTGGCCGGCGGAGCTGTCGACGCGACGCTACGACGGCCCGACGTTGTTCTTGCATGGCGGCGCGTCCGACTATGTCTCTGAAGCCGCGCATTCGAGCATTCGAGCGACCTTCCCCAACGCAGAGATACAGTCGCTGCCGGGAGCGGGTCACTGGCTGCACGCCGAGCAGCCGGCGGCCTTTTCGGAGGCGGTCGCCCAATGGCTTCGACGGATGGATTGATCGGGGTTTATCGCGCAGTCTCGGCCTAGATACGATCGAGAAGACGATACCAGGCCATCGCCAATCGGAGAATTGGCCCACGAAAGCGCATCCCACCGGGAAACAGAGGCGTGGGGACGCGGGCCAGAAGGTCGAACGACTCCAACTGACCTTGCAGCGTCTCGGCTGCGATCTTCCCGCCGAGCGTCGCCATATGGACGCCGGAGCCAGACCAACCGCCGATCGCCAATGCATTGGGTCCGAGGCGTTGAAAGACCGGGGCGCGCGTTTGGCTGATGCCCAACGTGCCGCCCCAGGCGTAATCGACGCGCGCGTCTTCTAGCGTTGGAAAGACCTTCAGCATCCGCTTTCGAACAAACGCGCTGAGGTCTCGGGGGAAATGAGCGGAGGCGTTCTCACCGCCTCCGAACACCATCCGACCGTCCCGCGACAAGCGAAAATAGTTGATGGCGAACCGGCTGTCGGCGACGGCGACGTCGCCTGGGATCACCTCCTTGGCGCGATCGCCCAGGGGTTCGGTCGCGATGATGAAGTTGTTGATCGGCATCACCCGATCCGCGTACTTGCGCTGCACGCCATCGTGATAGCCGTTGACGGCGAGGACTAAGGATTTTGCGCGAACGGCGCCAACGGGCGTCTCGACCGCGACAGCGTCATTCTCGATGTCGATAGCCGTCGCCCGCGTCATCGGAAAAAGTCGCGCGCCAGCGTCCTGCGCGGCGATGGCGAGCCCAAGCGCGAAGTTCAACGGGTGCAGCTGCGCGGCGCGCCAGTTCATCAGGCCGCCATGATATCCTTCCGCGCGCAGATACTCGGGCAGTTTCGCAGGGGGGACGTACTCGATATGCTCGGCTTTGTAGGTGTTTCGCAGCTTGTCGACATAGCGCTCGGTCTCTGCGTCATAGCTGCGTCTGTGGTTGGGTTCCAGGATGCCGTCATGCAGGTCGCAGCTGATCGCATGGCGCTCGATCAATGCGCGCACCAACGCGTTCGCCTCCAACGCGAGAGCGAAGATCTTGCGCGCGTCGTCGACGCCGAGAACCCGTTCGTACCAATCAATCTCCTTACGTGGAACCGCCGCCAGCTGTCCGCCGTTGCGGCCAGAGGCGCCCCAGCCGATCCGATGGGCGTCGATCAACGCGACGTCAAAGCCCGCGTTTGCGAGATGGTAGGCGGCAGACAGACCAGCAAATCCGCCGCCGACGATGGCGACGTCTGCAGCGATCTCATGATCGAGAGGATGCAGGCGGAGGCCAGTTGTCGCCGTCGCCGCGTAGAGCGACGGCGCGTGGACGCCTGGTTCGTCATTGGCGTCGAGAAAACCGGTCATGCCGCGCTCAAGTTCAAGGTCAGCTAGATCCTAGCCTATGCGCCCAGAGCGCGGCGAACAATCGCTGATCAGTGCGTATGACCGCCTTGCTTTTTCTTCGCGCCGCCGCCGAGCGGCTGGGCCATGAACTCGACCACGACGTCGCCGGCGCTCTCGAAGGTGAGCGTGCTCGGCGCCCTGTCGCCCGCTTCGACGGCCCCGGTCGGCTCGAACAGCATCAGGTGATAGCCGCCGGGTGCAAGCGCAACCATGCCGCCCCCAGGGGCTGCGATCGCCTCGACGGCGCGCATCTGCATGGCGCCGTCGACCATCGAATGTTCGTGCAGTTCAATCCGACCATACGCATCAGAGCGGGCGGCGATCAGTTGATCGGTCTCGCCACTGTTCATGATGCTGACGAATCCGGCGCTTGGACGCCCCGCAATATTGAGCCGCAGCCAGGGCTCTTCAAAAGTGATGGCCTGGGTCGCGGCTTCGTCCGCGCGGGCCTGCGATCCTGACGGCGCGTGGGGCGTAAACATCAAGTCGAGGGCTGGCGTGGCGGCGGCGACGCCGCAAACAGCGGCGATGGCGAGCAGAGTTGTTCGGGTCATGACAGTCTCCGAAAACAGGTTGTGGCCCAGCGCGGTGGGCGCGGACCGGGTTATGTCAGTGAAAGCATCGAAACGGTTGTCAGGCCGGCGGCGCCCGAGGCCGGTTCCCCGTGCTTCGGTGCGCGTCACGGTCCGTCCAACGATCGCGCAGACGAAATCCGGCGAACTCTGGCGGATGGCTGAGCGTTTCGACTGTTTCATTGAGCCCAAGCGGCATCTTGAAGCCGGCGGCGGGGCAGGGGTCGGCGCGATCCTCTGGCGTTGTGTGGCCCGAGCCGTCCAAGGCGACATAAATGATCTGACCGCCAGAACAGAGCGCCACGTAGCCTTCAGGCGCGTTCGCCGCGGCTGCTGGCCCCGCCAAAACGCGCAAGGCCGTCGCCAGAACCAGGGCGAGGGCGAAAAACCGCCGAAAGTCGGCGTTGCGCTTATGACGGATCAGTTTGAGCACCGAGAAACGTTCGCAACCAAATATGGCGAGGTCAAAGCGCGGAATGTCTCAGTTTGCGTCGACGGCGGCTCCAGCGCCGGCGGCAGCGCCAGCGCCGGCATCAGAGGCCTGCGGCCCGAATGGCCCGCACCACCGCGTCCGGCGCGGTTATCGGCAGCATATGACCACCGCCCTCGATCATCTGGACATCCAGTTCCGGCAGCGCGGCGCGCAGATGATCGATATGCTCCGCAGGCTCCAAAATCCCGTCTGTGTCGCCAAACAGGATCGTCACGGGCGGCGTCAACTCGCCATACCGCTCCTGCTGGTCCTCCAGGCTCGGCTGCAGCGCCGCCGTGTCCGCCAGCATCGTTTCGATCTGACCCGGACGTAACGTCAGGATCCCGCCCCCTGCGAGCACGAAATCATCCGGCGCGATCGCGGGCGCAAATGCCGCGCTGAGGGTTTCCTCGCGCGCTTTGACAGCGGCGGGAATCGCGATGGTCCAGGCGATCGCCTTGCGGGCGAGCGCGCTGGTCACCGCATCGTCGCGAAAGGGTGGTTTCGACGAGAACGCGCGCGTCGCCGGCGCCAGCAGCACCAAGGCCTTCGCCGCATTGGGGTAGTCGAGCGCGAACCGCAAGGCGAGCGATCCGCCGAGCGAATGGCCGACCAGCACCGGATTGCTGATCTCCAGACGGTCGAGCGCGTCTTTCAGTATCCTGGCTTGCGCTTTGAGGCTGTGATCGCCGTTCGGGGGGACGGCGCTGTAGCCCGTTCCGGGACGGTCGATCGCGACCACCCGTCGATCGGTCGACAAGGGCGCCACGACCGAGTGGGTGAAATGGCGCAGCGTGCCGCCATTGCCGTGCACGAGCACCACCGGCGGGCCGTCGCCCTGGTCGACGTAATGGAGGCGACCGCTTGGAAGCTCCAGGAATTCGCCGATCGGCGGGGCGGCGGTCTCGGCCGCGTTCTTCGCCGCAAGCGACCGCCGGATCGGCATCGCCACGAACAAGATCAAAAGCGCTGCAACCGCCAGTAGGATCCAAAACCAAGTGCTCATGAACAGCGTCCCCCCGCCTTAGTCTCCCGCTAGGCCAGCGCGCCTTCGCGAGACAGCGCGTCGGCCAGCTCGTCAAAGCTTTTCCGCGCCAGATCGACCAGACGGTCCACCTCGTCGCGGGTGATGATCAACGGCGGCGAGATGATCATCGAGTCGCCGACCGCGCGCATCACCAAACCATTCTGAACGCAGATGTCGCGACAACGCGCGCCGATCGTTCCCCGATTTGGGAAAAGCTCGATGTCGGGCTCCTTGCGTTTCACCAGCTCCGCCGCGCCGATCAGTCCGCGAGAGCGGGTTTGCCCAATCAACGGATGATCCTCGAGCGACGCCCATCGTTGACCCAGATAGGGGCCGATGTCGTCGCGGACGCGCTCGACCAGTCCCTCCTCGCGAATGATCCGCAGATTGGCGATCGCCGCGGCGCAGGCGGCCGGGTGTCCGGAATAGGTGTATCCGTGGAAGACTTCGCCGGCTTCGGCCATGACAGGTTCTGCGACCTTCTCCGAGATCGCGACAGCGCCCATCGGCTGATAGCCGGAGGTCAAGCCCTTCGCCATCGACATCATATCCGGCTCGAAGTCGAATGACTGGCAGCCGAACCAGGTTCCAAACCGGCCAAAGCCCGAGATCACCTCATCGGCGATCAGCAAGATTTCGCGCTCGGCGCAGATGCGCTTGATTTCCGGCCAGTAGGTTTCAGGCGGGATCACCACGCCGCCGGCGCCCTGGATCGGCTCGGCGATAAACGCTGCGACATTGTCTTCGCCCAATTCATCGATCTTCGCTTCCAGAGCGCGGGCGCGTTGCAGACCAAACTCTTCAGGCGTCAAACCGTGTGGGCGGCCTTCGCCGAACCAATAGGGTTGATCGATGTGGTGGACCTCCCGCACCGCCGAGCCGCCCTGGCCGTGCATCGCGGCCATCCCGCCAAGGCTCGCGCCCAACACCGTCGAGCCGTGATACGCGTTTTTCCGGGCGATGAAGGCGGTCTTGGTCGGCTTGCCCATGCTTTGCCAATAAACCTGAGCCAAGCGATATGCGGTGTCGTTCGCGTCCGAACCGCCGACCGTGAAGAAGCTGCGCTTCATATGAGGCGGATAAACCTCCGCCAGCATCCCGGCGAGCTCGGTCGCCGGCGGATGGGTGCACTGGAAGAAGGTATTGTAGTAGGGCAGCTCGCGCATTTGCCTGGCGACGGCTTCGACGATCTCGTCGCGCCCATATCCGACATTGACGCACCAGAGCCCCGCCATGCCGTCTAGCAGTTTGCGCCCTTGCGCTTCGGTGAGCCAACACCCCTCCGCCGATTTGATCACCCGCGTGCCTCGGGCGTTCAGATCCGCCGTGTCCGTGAACGGATGCCAGTGATGCGCGGCGTCTTGCGCCTGGATGTCTTCGAGCGGCGGCAGGTTTGAAAGCGGCGCGGCGGCGGTGTCGGCGAAGGTCATGTCGGACTCGCGTATTGCTGTTCGTCTCTCAGGCTTACGCCGGCTCGGGCGCAGACGGAAGATCCAGTCTGTCGCGGGGATCTCAGACCCGTCGCCGCACCCAGTCGGCGGCCTCTTGAGGGGTCGTCGCAATCGGGCCGTTCGGAACGCCGGGACGATTGATCAGGATAACCGGCAAATCCAACTCGGCGGCGGCGTCGAGGGTGCTGCGGCCGATCTCTCCGCCTTCATCGCGCAGGATGAGCTGACGAATGCGATAGTCGCGGAGAAGCGTCACTTCGTGCGCGCAGGTGAAGGGTGGTTTGCCGACGGCGAAGTCGCCGCGCGGCAGGGGGAAGCGCCCTCTCACAGGCGTGTGCAGCCTCGCCAGGAACCAGGTGTCGCGGCGTTGTTGAAAAGCGATGATGTCGCGACGGCCGACGTTGAGGAAGACCCGACTGAAGATCTGCGCCTCTTTCGCGGCGTGTCCCGCGTCGTCGACGCGCCGGATGTTTGGCCACGCGTCAAGCGACCAAGCTGGACGGCGCAGGCGCAGAAGCGGCGCGCCGAGCGCCGCGCAGGCGACATGCGCCGCGTTGGCCGTCTCGCCGTCAAAAGGCGGACAGGCGTCGATCACGGCGTCAAACCGACGCCATTTCAATGCGGTCATCAGCCCCTCGGCGCCGGCGAAGCCGCCACGCGCCTCGTCGGCGATCGGCGCGTCATAGCACTCGCGCTCAGGCCCGATCGACGCGACGACCTGAAACCCCTCGCGCGTCAACGTTTCGATCAACACATGCGCCTCGAAACTGCCGCCCAGCACGAGAATTCGCGGTTTTCTGAACAGTCGTTTCGGCACGCCGGATCCGCATCGTCTCTTGGGGAGCCCCGAGACGGATATCTAGGCGCAAAGCGGCGATCCGCTATGTTTTTTCCAGCGTTCCGCTTCGTAGATCGGACCTTGATAAGCTCCGGTTTGGATCGCCTCAGCCGCATCAAGCCACAGTTGCCGCCACCTCGCCGGATCGCGGAGCGCCGTTTCCGGTCTTGAGCGGCTGCGGGCGACGAAGCCGGGAAACGCCGGGCGCCCGGTCGCCTGGCCGATTGGATTGTAGCGCAGGTCGAGGCTGAACCTGAGCGAGCCGCTGCGGTTCGGCAGGGCCGCGTGTTCCGTGTATCGGTTCAACAGCACGATCCCGCCCCGGCGCACCGGCAGCGGCGTCCTCTCGCCGGGCGACAGGCCCCGACCGGGAATGAAGTTCTCGGCGTTGATCGCGCCCCCGGGGCAATGGGTGCGCAGGCGGCCGCCATCGACGCGGTGACTGCCCGGGATCGCGACAAGGCAGCCGTTTTCCTCCATCGCATCGGTTACAGCGACCCAGACGGTGACGATGTTGGAACCTTCCGCGTCATCCGTCAGCGCGCCCATGTCCTGATGCCACGTCGTGCGGCCGACATAGCTCAGCTCGGCGATCTCGCCGGTGAGCGCGTCTTGAGGCGGCTTGATGCGGGCGTGCTGCACCGGATTCGAGTAGATCTCTGGACCGATCACAGAGTCGACGACGTCCAAGAGACCGGGATCGGTCAGGACGCTGAAGACCGCAGGCCCGGCGTGCATGACTGCAGTCTCGGACAGCGTCTCGTTCAGCGCGTAGGAGATATCGAGATACTCGAAGACCTCCGGCGCCTGCGCGATCAGCTTGGTGTATCGTTCGCCAAAGGCATCGGCCGCATGCAGATCCTGGATCCGCCCTCGCGCGTGAAGGGCTCGCGCCGCTTCGTCCAGGCGGTCTTCGTATTCCGCCCACAAGGCGTCGAGCGGCTCCGATGCGATCACATCCTCGACGATCAGAAACCCGTTCGCGTCGAACGACTCGCGTTGCGCGTGTGAAAGACCTGTCGGCATTCGAGCCTCCCCGGATGGTCTCGGTTGTCCGTTCAGGATCGGCGTCGCAAATGCGCGGCGATGTTCCATTTCCGACGGAAGTGTCGGAAACCACCTATGAAACTCGGTTCACACGGTCTTGGTGAAGAACGAGGCGAGCGCTTTCGCAGTTTCTTCTGGCTGTTCCTCGGGGATGAAATGCCCAGAATTCATGGGCAGATCGCTGACGGTCTCCGCCCAGCGCCGCCACACGGCCAGCGGGCCTTGCGATTTCTGGGCGATCCCTTTCGCCCCCCAGAGCACTTGCAACGGGGCGGTGATCTTTCGTCCCGCGGCTTCGTCGGCTTCATCATGTTCGGCGTCGACGCCTGCGCCGGCGCGGTAATCGTCGCACATCGCGCGCAGCGTTGCGGGATCGCGCGCCGCGGCGCGATATTCCTCAAGCGCCGCCGGGTCATACGGCGACAGGTCGTCGCCGCCTGACCAGTCTTTGAGTTTCTGATCGATGTAGAATTCCGGCGCGCCGCTGATCAGCCGTTCGGGCAACGGGTAGGGCTGGGCCAGGAAACCCCAATGATAAATTCCGACGGCGAAAGAGCGCGACGCGAAGCTGCGCCAGTACTCGATCGTCGGCAGGATATCGAGAACGGCGATCTTCTCGATCCGCTCCGGCGCATCCAGCGCCAGCCGATAAGCGACGCGTCCGCCGCGATCATGACCCGCGATGTTGAAGGTCTCAAAGCCCAACGACGTCATCAGAGCTCCGAAGTCGCGGCCCATCACTCTCTTGGTGTAGAACGCCTCTCCGACCGGGCCGGACGAGCGCCCGTATCCGCGAAGGTCAGGCACGACGACCCGAAAGTTCTGAGCGAGAAGTTGCGCCGAGCGCGCCCACATGGCGCCGGTTTGGGGAAAACCGTGCAAGAGCAGCAAAGGCGGGCCAGCGCCGCCGGTTCGGTAGAAGATCTCGGCGCCGTCAGTATGAAAGGTATCGGTGGTGAAACCCGGGAAAAGCGGATCAGCGTCGGTCATTCAGATCTCCTTGATCGAGACCTGATAGCGCGCTCGGCCGCGCCCGCGAAAGGGCTTTGCGTCGGTTACTTGTCTTTGACGTTGAAACCGAGCCGCTCTCGCAGGCCCATGATCGAGGTTGGACGTCGGTCCGCAGCCTTCGGCGCGCCCGCCGCTTTGGCGTCCGATCGGACCCGGCCAAAGCTCTTGCGTGGTTTGCCGCCGTCGTTCGCCGGCGCGGAGGGCTTCTGCTCGTACCGGGTTTTCTCGATTTCTCGGGACAGACGGCGCCGAATGCCGCGGGCGCGGATATCGGCTTCGTCTTGTGAACCGGCGCATACCGCCACTGGGAGATCGTGCAAGAAACTGTAGCCGATCGCCCGCCCTTCGCCCCAGGCTCGCATCGCGAAGCCTGACTTGATCACGCGGCCGCCCAAAACGATTTGCACGACGCCGCGGGTCGGCGCGGTGGCTTCGTCGCCGCTGACCGAAAATCCCCGCTCTGAAATGTCCCGCAGCGGCAGCGACGCGCCATTCATCAGCGCCGTATAGTGCTGGCTTCGACCTGTCAGTTTGCGACGCTCTTCAGAGCGGAAATCAACCTCTGGTGACGAGTCTTCTGTCTCGTTTCGAAAGAACCCCATGCCCGATCTTCCCAATCCGCGCCCTTATTTGTCCCAAAACAGAACAATAAGTTACCCAATCCGCAATCCCCACATCTGAGAGGCAAGTTTTAGACCGGCCGTTCTGCTCTGACGTGTGTCTTAGCGTTTGCGCATCAGGAGCGGGGCCAGCAGAAGCCCGGCGGCGAAGCCGCCAAGGTGCGCCGCGCCCGAGATCACCGAGTCGATGAGGCTCAATCCGACGTTGACCAGCACAAAACCTGCGGAGGCGTTCCACAGCCAGCGGCCGGGCGCGATCCGTCCGGCGTGTTCCGGCAGCAGCCGCAAAGCTTCGTATCGACGCCGCAGATCAAACCCGAGCAGCCCGCAGATCGCTCCGGAGGCTCCGACCAAGCCGGTGAACAACACCCGCTCGCCGCCCGGCGCGCCGGCCAAGAAGGCGCCGTACTGCCAAAGGGTATGTCCCAACGCCCCCGCGATCCCACAAAGAACAAAGAGCAGCAGGTAGGCGCCCGTACTCATGCGGCGTTCGACCGGAGGACCCAACGCCGCCATCGCGGCCATATTGAAGGCGAGGTGGACAAGCCCACCATGAAGAAAAGCATGCGACAGAAGGGGAAGCAGCGCGACTGGTCCGACAACGCCTTGCGCAACGGCGAACAGCTGGCCCGGCACGAACGCGAATACCTGTAGGATCGCTTCACGCAAGGCGTTCGGCCCGGCAAAGCCCTCCGCAAGACCAAGCACCCGCCCAAAGAGGTAGATGGAGATCTCGATCAGGCTCAGCAGGATGATCAAGGCTGCCGTCGCGCGGGCGCCTTTGAAGCTCATCCGGCTGGGCGGCGCCGTCGGGTCGTCGCTTTCGCCGTAGTGCCGCTGGGACAGCGCCTCGGGCGGCGGCGGCGGCGGCGGCGGTTCCGTCGGACGCGGCGCAGCTCCGCTCAGCCGTTGGCCGGCGCGCGGGGGGCGCGTCGTCGGCGCCGGACGGTTTGGGTCGTCTGGTCCGGTGGAGGGGTCCGTCGGATCCTGGGTCATGAGGCGTCCTTGATCATCGCGCAGAGATGGGCCGAAGCCGCGATCGTGGCAAGCCCCATCTCACCGACGCGTTCAAGGCGCTCGGCTCTGGCTACGCGGCCTTCCGAAGCACGTCCAGCCGTTCCCAACACGGAATAAACACGCCGTCTTCATCGCGTTCCAGCGCCGCATCGAAGAGAGTTTTGAAGGTGAGCGCGTCAGGGCGTTTCCGGTTCGGGTTGACCGAAACCATGCCCTCGATCAGCGCTTCGGCCGTGCTGACACGGTAGCGGGTGGCGTAACGCACCGGATCCGCGCGATCGAGACCCGCCTCGTTGGAGACCTGCGCGATCGCAGATTGTGCGAGGTCATAGACCATTTTCTCGTCGTCGATGAGTTTGGCGACCGGATAAATCGGATCATCGGCTTCCGGTTCGAAAACCGCGATACGTCCGCCTGGGCGCACGACCCTCACGGCTTCGCGCAGGGCTGCGACCGGATCAGGGCAGTGATGCAAGCTGTACGTGAAGACGGCGAGATCGAATTCGGCGTCGCCAAACGGCGCGGCGTCGGCGGACCCCATGACATATGCCGGGCCGCCACCGCGTTCGCGAGCCTGGTCTACCGCAGATTGCTGTGGTTCGAGCCCCGTTGCGACAGCGCCAAGCGACGCCAGAGCGCGGGTCTTTCCGCCGGAGCCAGAGCCCAGATCGATCGCGTCGAGTCCCTCGATATCGCCCAGACCGTGTCTGACGGCTTCCTTGAAGGTCAGAAAAACCCGGTCAGACACAGCGCCCTCCGTCGACTTCCAAGGTCACTCCGGTGATGAAGTCGGCCTCGTCCGAGCACAGGTACAGCGCCGCGTTCGCAATGTCTTTGGGTTGTGAGAACCGCCCAAGTGGAATGGTCGACACAAACTGCGCGCGTTTTTCCGGCGTGTCCTCGCCCATGAACATGTGCAGAAGCGGCGTCTCGCCAGCGACGGGGTTCAACGCGTTCACCCGAATGCGATCCGGCGCCAACTCGACGGCCATCGCCCGGGTCAAGGTGATCGCTGCGCCTTTCGACCCATTGTACCAAACCAAGCCCGGACGGGGGCGAACGCCCGCTGTGGAGGCGATGTTGAGAATTGCGCCGCCGCCGCGCTCGCGCATCAGGGGAACGAGTTTGCGGGCGGCGAGATAAATCGCCTTGACTTTCACCGCGTCGACACGGTCGCACTCCTCTACCTCGACGTCCAACATCGGTTGGTTGCGAGGGGTGACGCCGGCGTTGTTCACCAGAATGTCGACCGGGCCAAGATCCCGCTCGGCTGCATCGATCATCCGAGCAACGTCGTCGGAGACGGCGACATCCGCCTGAACGGCTCTCGCCGCGCCCTGAAACGTCCCGCTGATCTCGGACGCGACCTTTTCTGCAGCTGGAAGATTGACGTCGGCGAGCATCACGTTGGCGCCTTCTTCTGCGAAACGTCGGGCGATGCCTTCGCCAAAGCCGGAGCCTCCGCCAGTGATCAGCGCTGTCTTACCCTCAAGCCGCATCGCGTCCTCCCTTGATTATCGCAGAGAGCTTGACGCGAAGACGCCTGCGCCGCCAGCGCCAACTTGGGCCCTCGGCGACAGCCACCATGTTTTAGATAGCGGAGCTACTGCGGGTTACGCAGCGCGTGCAGGCGTTTGACGAGGTTTCGAACCGACGGGTGCGCATCCTCTGATGGCGCGTCCCCGCGCACGAGCGGAGTCAGAGACTTCGCTCTGCGCTTGCCAAGCTCGACGCCCCACTGATCGAAACTCTCGACGTTCCAGATCACACCCTGCGCGAACACTTTGTGTTCGTAGATCGCAATCAGACGGCCCAAGGTGCGCGGCTCTAGCTGTCGGTAGAGAAACAGGTTTGTCGGCCGGTCGCCCGGGCACGCCATATGCGGCGCGATCCGGTCGATCGTCGCCGCGTCCTTGCCTTCGGAGGCGAGCGTTTCGCGCGCTTCCGGCTCGGTCAGGCCGATCGCCAGAGCTTCCGCCTGTGCAAAGCAGTTCGCGACAAGAAGGGCGTGCTGGGCGTCCGACCCTCCGGTCGGCTTCGCGGCGACGAAGAAGTCCGCCGGCGCGACCTGACTGCCTTGATGCAACAACTGAAAGAAGCTGTGCTGGGCGTTGGTGCCTGGTTCGCCAAAGAGGACGGGCGCCGTGTCCAGTCCGACGCGTCCGCCGTCGCGGGTCGTCCGTTTGCCGTTGCTCTCCATTTCCAGTTGCTGGAGGTAGCTGGGCAAACGCCGCAAGCGATGATCATAGGGGCAGATCGCGATCGCCTCATGCCCAAGCAGGTTTCGGTTCCAAACCCCGATCAAGGCGAGCAGGGCGGGTATGTTCTCGCGCAAAGGCGCTTCGCGGAAATGACGATCGACTTCCGCGGCCCCTTCGAGGAACTCCTCGTATCGACGCCAGCCGATCAGCGCCGGGATCGTCAGACCAACCGACGACCAGATGGAAAAGCGCCCGCCAACCCAGTCCCAGAACTCGAAAATCTGCTCTCGCGGCACGCCAAAGTCCAAAGCGGCCGGGACATTGACGGTCGCCGCCAGGAAATGCTTGCGAGCGCCGACCTCCCCAAGGCCCTCGGTCAGCCATTCCCGCGCCGACTTGGCGTTTTCCAAGGTCTCCAGCGTCGAGAAGCTCTTGGAGGCGACGAGGATCAGCGTCTTGCTCGGATGCAGACGGCGCAGCGTCTCGGCCAGTTCAATGCCGTCGACATTGGCGATGAAATGCACGGACGGCCCGTCTTCAAAGTAGTCGAAGGCGCGCGCGGCCATGAATGGCCCGAGGTCGGACCCGCCGACCCCCAACGAGACGATGTCGGTGATTGGAGACCCGGTTGCGCCGAGGACGAGGCCGGCTCGCAAGCGGCCAATGAAAGCGCGCACGCGATCACGGACGGCCGTCGCTTTCTGCCGTGCGCACTCGCCTTCCGGCGTCGGCCAATAGCCCCCCTTCGCGCGAAGCGCCGGGTGGAGCGCCGCGCGGCCCTCCGTCCGGTTGACGCAGTCGCCGGTGTACATCGCCTCGATGGCGTCCGGCAGCTTGGCGGCGTTCGCCAAATCCAGCAAAAGGCCGAGCGTTTTGTCCGTCAGTTTTTGACGTGAAAAGTCGAAGGTGAGATCGTCCAGAGCCACGGCATAGCGTTCGGGCCGGCTCGGGTCCGACGCAAACAGCGCGCGCATGTGGACTGGCGCAATCTCGTCGCGATGCGCCTCCAGCTGCGCCAGAACAGACTTTTTTCTCAGTTCCTGGTCCTTTTTAGTCTCAGCTTGAGACGCCTCTCGTCTCGCCAAGAGACTTCGGTCGCTCGCGTTCAGTTCTGTTGATTCTTGCGACATGAACCCCCCCGAAGCTTTCAGACCTTGGATGCGTCCGAAGGTCCCGGCGTTTAGCGCACCTACGACACCCCCTTTTCGCAGTCGCACAAACGCCCGATCATTTGTTTACAAACCGGGCCAATGCAGCGCAAGGATGGCGCCATGTCGAAATTCGCGACACAATCCGCTCCTGCACGAGGCGCCGCTGTCGTCGGATCGGCTGTGATCGACGTAATCACGGTGATCGCGGAAGACAATATCGAGCGCGTCACTCGTCGGGACGGCGGCGCGCCGGTCCTGCAGATCGAGCAAGGACGCAAACTTCCCGCAGAGAGCATCGAAAGCCATGTGGGCGGCGGCGGAGCGAACGTTTCCACGTCGTTGTCCCGCCTGGGGTGGCGCGCGGCTGCGATGTGCAAGCTTGGCGATGATCTCAACGCCGAAGCCGTGCGGGCCCACTTGGCAAGGGAAGCCGTTTCGCACGAGCTTCTGCTTCAGTCGGAGACGGCGGCCACAGGCGTTTCGGTGATGATCTCCGCCTACGACCGCAATGCTGCGATCTTCGTGCATCGCGGGGCGAACGAACTGTTGACGGCCGAGGAGGTCGCGGCGGCGCAGTTCGGCGCTGCGGCTCTTGTCTATGTGGCGCCTCTGTCATCGGGATCCGCGGACTGTTTCGGCCCCTTGCTGCTGAAAGCCAAGGCAACCAATGCTTTTACAGCGGCCAATCTCGGCATTCGTCATCTGACGAGCCGCACGCGCGATGTGCTTGAGGCGATGGGTCAACTTGATCTGTTGTCGCTCAATGCGGTCGAGGCGGCGGCTCTGGCTCCGGCGCTCATCGCGCGCGGAGCCCCAGAGCAGAGAAAGGGGCGGCGTGTCGTCCCTCCGGAGTGCGAGTTGATGCGGCGAGGGCTTCGAAGCGGCGGTTGCGACCTGAGCCTCTCGGATTTCTTTGAGGCGGTTCATGGTCTCGGGCCCAAGTGGTGTTTGGTCACGGACGGTGCGGCGGGCGCATATCTCTCGGGCGCCGGCGGCGTTTTCTTTTGCGGACCGGCCCGGGCGGAGGTCGCAGGAACAGCCGGCGCGGGCGACGCCTACTGCTCAGCTCTGACCGCGATGCTGGTTGTTGGTTCGTCGGCGGAAGAGGCGATGATCAGCGCGTCTCTCAACGCCGCCAGCGTCGTGTCCCATGTGAACACCACGGACGGCCTTATGAGCGCGTCACAACTTCAGGACGCGCTTGGAAAGGCAGATCTGTCGCCGATCCAGGTGGGTTAGGTCGCCGGTTCAGCGGCGAAAAAAGAAACCCATGCTGCTCTTGCCGCGCTCTCGAACCATCAGCGAGAGATCGTCGATGCAGTCGATCAATTCTTGACGCGACATGTCTTCGATGCGGCGCCCCCGCCAGTGTGCCAGCGTGTGGCTTGGTCGACGGCGCACGACTTCGACGGGAAGGGTCTTCGTTGTCGAGTCGATCACTTCCGCGTCCACCACCTCTCCGCCATTCTTGAGATACGCCATTCCATGGACGATCCGGCGATAAAGGTCCCGATCCCGCTCTTGCATCCCTACGTGCTCCATCGAGTTCATGCCGCCCCGAAACGCCTTCAGGGCAACCCGTGTCAACTGGGTGGCTCAACCTACGGATGTATCGTGAGGTCGGGACCTTTCACAGTCAATTCCCCACCGAGCGACACGCCTGAGATGGTTAATAGCTTTTCATAGGTGGTGCAGCAAGGACGCACATCTTGTGTCGGGCGTTAGACCGACCGCAAATAGGCGTCGTACTCCGCATCTGAAACACGGGCGAGCAGCGTCTGTTGTTCTTGGCGTTTCTGCGCGGCGAACAGGCGTTGAAACTCGCTTCCAAAGATGCGCCCAACGAACTCGGAGCCGGCCCACGCGTCCACCGCGGCGTCCCAGGTGTTTGGCAGCGGCGGCGCGTTCAAGGCGCCTGCGTCCGCAACCGCTTCGCCGACGATCGGGTCTCCGCAGGGCGTTTCGTTTTCTATTCCCTCGAGCGCGCCGCCCAGCACCGCGGCCAGCACCAGATAGGGGTTGGCGTCCGCGCCAGAGACCCGGTGCTCAATCCGTGCGCCCGCCCCTTGTGTGCCCGGGCAGCGCAGCGCCGTGCCGCGATTGTCGATGCCCCACGCGGCGCAGAGCGGCGCATAGGATCCAGGCATGAAGCGCCGATAGCTGTTGGCGTGCGGGGCATATGCGAGCGTGGTGTCGCCCATGCTGTCTTTCAGGCCTCCCAGCGCGTTTCGCATCGCCTGGTTGGGTTGGTCGTCAGGCCCAGAGAAGATGTTCGCGCCGCTGCTATCAAGAAGGCTCAAGTGGATGTGCATGCCGGAGCCGGACTGATCGCCGTAGGGTTTGGCCATAAAGGTCACGTCATATCCGTGCTTGCGAGCGACCCCGCGGATCGCGCGCCGAAGCAGCACCGCGTGGTCGGCCGCGGCGACGACGCCCTGGGTGTGGTGCAGGTTCATCTCGAATTGGCCGGGTCCGAATTCGCAGATCAATGCGTCCGCAGGCGCGCCTGCGAGGCGGGCGGCGTCGGTGATCTCCGCCATGATCGGCTGAAACGCGCGCAACACCGTCATGTCATAGATCTGGTTATTATGGAGGCGATCGCCGCCGCCAGGCGGACACGGCGGTTGCGGACGCCCGCGCGCATCGCGTTCTGCGTCGATCAAGTAGAACTCGATCTCCACCGCTGCGACGGGCGTCAGCCCGTTCTGGGCGGCGCGCGCCTCGATCTGCTGTAGGACCGCGCGCGGCGCGATCGCCGCCTGCGTTTGGCCGTCGATCTCGGTCAGGGACGCCAGCACTTGCGCAGAGGGGCGGGCGTCGCCGAAGGTCCAGGCCATCGGCGAGAGCGTCTGTGCCGCTGGGACCAATGCGCCGTCGGGGTCCCCAATCTCGATCGCGATGCCGGCGCCTTCGAGGTCCAATCCAAAGATATCGAGCGCCAATGTCGAAACTGGCATCTTCGCGCCGCCTTTCGCGAGTTTGTCCAGGGCGTCTATCGGCAGCAGCTTGCCGCGCGAAACGCCGTTGAAGTCGGTCACGACGACCTCGACGTCGACGATGTCCGGATGCGCTTGCCGCAACTGATCGGCGGCTGCGGCGAGGCGTTGGGTTGGATCGGGCGAGCTTGGCATCAGGTGTCTCAGTCGGCTTTGCGAGCGGCGGCGTAGAGACAGATCATTTCGAGCGCGAGCGTGGCGCCGGCCAATGCCGTGATCTGCCCAACATCATAGGCGGGTGCGACTTCGACGACGTCCATTCCGGCAAGGTTCACCCCCTTCAGCGCGCGGATCGCCTCTTTCGCCCACCATGTCGACATGCCACCACAGACCGGGGTGCCGGTTCCGGGGGCGAAGGCGGGATCGAGGCCGTCGATATCGAATGTCAGGTAAGTCGGGCGGTCGCCGACGACCGCACGGATGCGCTTTGCGGCTTCCTCCGGGCTCGTCCGCTGCACCTCGTTGCCGTCGAGGATGTGAAAACCCATCGGGTCGTCATTGGTGGTTCGCAAACCCACCTGAATCGATGTGGCTGGATCGATCAAACCTTCTTTCGCAGCGTGATAGAACATGGTGCCGTGATCGATGCGCCGCCCCTCGCCCCAGTTGCTGTCCGGCCACGTGTCGGAATGCGCGTCGAATTGGATGAGCGACAGCGGCGCGCCGTGTTTGGCCGCCGTCGCTTTAAGCGCCGGGTAGGTGCAGAAATGGTCGCCGCCGAGCATCAGAACGCCGGCGCCCGCCTCCATCACCGACTTCAGCGCTGCTTCGATCTCCTCTGGGACCTCCGCGTGCTTGCCATGATCGAACGCGATGTCGCCCCAGTCGACGACACAGAGCTGCTGAAAGGGATCTGTGGGAGAGGGCCAGGCGCGCTCCCAAGCAAGATTGGTGGACGCCTCTCGGATCGCGCGCGGCCCGAAGCGTGCGCCAGGACGCCCCGTGGTCGACCAGTCGTAAGGAACTCCGACAATGGCCAGATCGACGCCCTCGAGCGTCCGTGCGTACGGACGACGGCAAAATGACAATGCGCCCGCCCACATCGGCATGTCGCGCGCCGAAGCCTTCGGATCATCAGAAAGAAACGAAGGCTCTTTGCGGTGCGGATCGTCGGACATGCTGGCCTCGAATTTGTAGACGCGCGAGCCTAAACCCGCCCAGAGGCCCATGTCAGCCTTGTTTTCACTTTCCCAACGGCTCCGGACGCGCCAGCAGGGCGGCGTGCCTGTCGATCATGGGCGCCGCCCGACCGAAAAGAGCCTGACTGCGGCGGCGCGCGCAACGCACGATAAGCCGAACGTCGCCGCCACCCGGTCTAAGATCAGGGCTGGCGCTGCGTCAGCCTCCTGAGCTCAGGTCTGTGGCGGTGGACGCGTCATGCGCCGAAGATCGACCAGCCCGTCGCTTCGGTCAGATCGTGCAAAGCTTCGGTGCCCAGCTTCGAGTTGCCGATCGTATTGAGCCCTGGCGACCAAACCGCGATCGACGCCACGCCTGGCGCGACGGCAAGGATCCCGCCGCCGACCCCGCTCTTGCCAGGTAAGCCGACGCGATAGGCGAAGGCGCCGGACCCGTCGTAGTGCCCGCAGGTCAGCATCAGCGCTCCCAGGCGCCGGGCTCTCGATGCGGGGATGATCCGCGCGCCATCCGGGCAGAGACGCCCGTCGAAAGCCAGAAACCGCCCGGCCATCGCAAGCTGCCGGCAGGTCATCGCCACAGCGCATTGATGGAAGTAGACACCCAGGGTCTTTTCCGGCGCGTGGACGAGATTGCCGGACGCTTTCATGAAGTTGGCCATCGCCGCGTTGCGATAGCCGGTCTCCTGCTCGGAACAGGCGACATCGGGATCTACGGTGATCGCGTCGTCCTCCGCCACGCCGCGCAGGAACCGTAGGATGCCGCCGATCGTCTCGCGCGGCTCGCATCCCTCGAGCAACACGTCGGTGACCACTATCGCGCCGGCGTTGATCAGCGGGTTTCGAGGAACGCCTTGATCGGCCTCGAGTTGCACGATCGAGTTGAAAGGATCGCCAGAGGGTTCCTGCCCGACGCGGCTCCAGAGGTAGTCGCCAACTTTCCCAAGCGCGAGGCTCAGCGTGAAGACTTTCGAGATGCTCTGGATCGAGAAAGGCGTATCCGCGTCCCCGGCGCAAATCACCTTGCCATCGGCGAGAATGACAGCGATCCCGAATTGGTTCGGATCAACCTTTGCGAGCTCGGGAATGTAGTCGGCGGGGCGACCACGGTCAGTGGTCGACGCCATTCTGTCGGCGATCGCATCGATCGCCGCCGCCAGATCGGATGTCGCGCTCATTTCCGGCCCTTTCGGCGCCGCCAATCACCTAAGCGTCCTACCCCATGCGGCGCGCAGCGTCGACCAGCATCTCCCACAGCGACTTCGCGTAAGACCGCGGGAGCCAGAGCGCATAGCTCGTCGCGGTCTCGCGGGCGAGGGTCACCGGCGCGTGATGCATGCCCGAAGTCGCCACGGAGCCGACCGGAAACCGCTCGTCCCGCAAATCGAGCGGTAGGAACCGGTTCAGCAGCTCGGCCGCGCGCGAGCCGCCAATCAGCAGCTTTGTGAAGCCATGGCTGAGCTCAAGCGAGCTGCCGTCCTCGGCGGAGAGCTGAGACACAGCGTACTGATCGTCTTCCGCCAGCCCCTCGACCCACCAAACCAGGGGCGCGACGCGCAGAATCTTGATGTCGTCCTCGCCGATGGCGAGACGCCCCGGTTTTGGGGCGGCGTCAGCTCCTGCGGCTTCGAGCAACGCGTCTTCAACAACGCTCTTGCGGTCCGGCCACGCCGTGGCCTGCCAGAGCGGTTTTGGCGCGCACTCCACCACCCAGGCCGCCGCATCCCCAGTTTGAGGATTGGGGTCTTCCACGTCGTCGAGCTCAGCGCGGCCACGAACGGCTGGCATATCCTGAACCGGCCAAAGCGTGCCAAGCGCGGACCTTTGCGGCAGGGCCAGCGGCGCTGCGGGCAGCTCGACGCCTGTCGGCGGGTCCATCTCCGGCTTCAGCCGGGCGCCTTCGAGGTCGAACATATGCGGCGAGATGACGGTCACTTTCGTGAGCTTGCCGCGCGCCGGGTCGTCCGCGACGATCGTGCGCCCTTCCCAACGTTCGACGCCGCCCTCGAGCAGACCCAACCCGATCCAGTGGCCGAGAGCTGGAGAATGCGTCACTGAACTGACCCATCCGAGCCCGTGTCCTCGCATGTTGCCTTCGCGGCGCAGGATCGCCCCGGCTTTGAAGACGTCGTCGGTGTCGGTCGGCTTCAATCCAACCAGCTGCGGTCGGTTCACGTCGCGGAGCGTTGCACGGTCCTTCAGGGCGGAACCGACATAGGATTTCTTTGTCGACGCCATCTTGCCAAGGCCGATATCCTCGATGGTGGTGCGGCCATCGATCTCGGAATGGGTGACGTGGCCTTTCTCGATGCGAAGCGCGCCGAGGGCTTCGGTGCCGTAAAGCACGCCGCCCAAGGGTTTCGCCGCATCCCACAACGCCGCCGCCATCGCCGCGCCGTGGTCGCTCTCAACATAGATCTCGTAAGCGAATTCGCCGGAGAAGCTGATCCGCGCGACCCGACACAACGCGCCGCCCAACGTGCCTTCGCGAACGCCCATGAATGGAAAGCTCTCGTCCTCGAAATCGATATCCGTGACGACGGACTTCAAGACGTTGCGCGCGTGGGGTCCGGCGACGGCCATGCCAGCCCAGCGTTCGGAGACCGAAGTCACGGCGACGCGAAGGTCTTGCCAGCGTGTCTCCAGCAGCAGCTCCAGCCAACTCATCACCTGCCCGGCGCCGGCGGTGGTCGTGGTCATGAAGTAGTCGTGTTCGGCCATGCGCCAGACCGTGCCGTCGTCCATGGCGAGGCCGTCTTCGCGCAGCATCACGCCGTAGCGCGCGCGGCCGACGGCCAGTTTGGCGAAGCCGTTTGTGTAGACGCGGTTGAGAAACTCGGCTGCGTCGGGGCCCTGAACGGCGATCTTGCCGAGCGAGGTCACGTCGCACAGCCCAACCGTCTCCCGCACGACCGTCGCTTCGCGGATGTACGCCGCGTCGATGTCTTCGACGCCGTCCTCGGTTTTCTGCGGATAGAACCATGGGCGCCGCCAGAGGCCGGCGTCGGTCATCGTCGCGCCTTCGCCGAGGTTCCAAGCGTCCATCGGGGAGCGGCGCAGAGGCCGAAAATGCGCGCCGCGCGCCTGCCCTGCCAGGGCGCCGATCGAGACCGGGGTGAACGGCGGGCGGAAGGTCGTGGTGCCGACGTCGGGAATGTCGATCCCGCGGGCTTCGGCCATCAGCGCCAAACCGATCACGTTGCCGTTGCGGCCCTGATCGTTGGCCATGCCCAGCGTCGTGTAGCGCTTGAGATGCTCCACCGAGACATAACCCTCCTGATGGGCTTGCCGGATGTCTTTGGTGGTCACGTCGTGTTGTGGATCGACAAAGCTCTTCAGCTTGCGATCGGGAACGCGGACTTCGTAAACCTCTTCAACATGGGTCGGCGCCTCCTCCAGGGGCTCGGTCGGCCGTCCCAGAATCGTCGCGGCCGCGTTCCGGCCAGAAGCGGCGCTCGCATCCAGATCCATCAGACCGGTCGCCGCGCCGGCGCAATGGATCGGTTCCGCCGTTTCGCCAGGCAGGAAGGCCGCGTGCTCGTCGCTCCAAACCGGTTTCACACCGCGATGAGACAGCAGATTGACGACGGGCGACCAGCCGCCCGAGACGGCGAGAAGATCACAGTCGAGCTCGTCCTCTCGACGCCAGCCTGTGGCTGTATCGCGGGCGATCTCGACACCTTTGACGCCGAAGCCGCCCAATGATCTCAAAGGCGCAAAGCCAAGGCGCTGCGCGACGCCGTCAGGGGCGGCGCCGACGCTTTCACGCGCGTCAAGCAGCGTCACCTCGGCGCCGGCCGCGGCGAAGTCGGCGGCGGCGACGCGGCCGCTGTCATTGGTCGTGGCGACAACGACTTTGCGGCCTGCCATGACGCCAAACCGGTTGAGATACGTGCGTGCTGCGCCGGCCGTCATCACGCCGGGGCGGTCGTTGTCTCCAAAGGCGATGGTTCGTTCGACCGCGCCCGTCGCGAGCACGGTGTGCTCGGAGCGAACCGTCCAGACCCTCTGACGGATGCTGTCGGGGTCCGGCGCCGAAATATGGTCAGAGACACGCTGAACAAGACCAGCGACGCCGCCGTCATACAGACCGAAGACGGTGGTGCGGTCCATGATCCGAACGCCGGCGGCTGTGAGCGCGGCCAGCTTCGCGCTGCGCCAACCCGCTGCGGCGGCGCCTTCGATAGACCGTGTCTCGGAGAGAAGACCGCCGCCCAGGGCGAAGTCCTGCTCGGCCAGGATGACGTCCAGACCAGCTTCCGCTGCGACCCGTGCCGCTTCGAGCCCCGCCGGCCCTGAACCGACGACCAGCACATCGCAGAACGCGTGCGCCGTCTCGTAATGGTCGGGATCCGGCTCGCGCGACATGCGGCCCATCCCGGCGGCCTTCCGGATCAGCGTCTCGTACCACATCCATTGTTTCGTCCCCTTCGAGCCGAAAGGCGAGACGCTGAAGAAGGTCTTGTAATAAAAGCCGGCGCCGAAGAACGGGCTGGCGAAATTGTTCACCGAGCCGATATCGTGCCGCAACGACGGCCAGGCGTTTTGGCCATGAGCGACGAGACCGTCGAACATCTCGCAGGTCGCCGCGTTGGTGTTCGGCGTCTTGCGCGCGCCTTCGCCGACAGTGACGATCGCGCCGCCTTCCTCGACGCCGGCGGACATGACGCCGCGGGGGCGGTGATATTTGAAGCTGCGGCTGGTCAGGCGCACGCCATTGGCCAAAAGCGCGGAGGCCAAGGTGTCTCCCGGATGCGCGGCGAGCTTGTCGCCTTCCCATGTGAAGGAGATCGTCTGGCTCTGGTCGATGGCGGCGGTCTTCGTCGCGATGCGACCCGGCTGCTTCGACGTCGGGGAGCCTGCGGCGTTGTCCCGGCGCGAGATGCTTTTGGCGGCGGCTTTGTCGAAGTCGAGATCGAGCGTTGCATTCGCCATTATGTCGTCTCCAGCTCAAAGTCGCGTTTCAGGACTTCAGCGTGCGCCGGGTTTGCAGGTCGCGCTCCAGTGATCTCATGCGTGACGGTGTTGCGCTCGACGATGATCCACATCCGACAGCCGCGGGCATGCCGCCAGAGTTCGGTATGAGGACCTTTTGGATCGTCCCGCAGATAGACGGCCTCGAACCATTCCTGTTCGGAGGCGTCGAGAGCCGGGTAGTTCACGGTCGCGTCGCCGCCATAGTCGAACTCGGACTGGTCGCGGACGCCGCAATAGGGGCATGGAATGCGTAGCATGCTCGGCCGATCCTTAATGATGCCAGAAAGTTAGTGATGCCAGAGAGTTAATGATGCCATGCGGTTGCGCCCGCGCCTTTCTCGTCGATCATCGCGCCATGGCGGAAACGATCCAGGCGAAGACCGGCGCCCGCCGGATGCGGTTCGTCCTTGGCGATGAGATGCGCGAAACAGAACCCGCTCGCCGGCGTCGCCTTGAAACCGCCGTAGCACCAGCCGCAATTGAGGTAGAGGCCTTCGACCGGGCTCTTGTCGATGATCGGGGAACCGTCCATCGACATGTCCATGATCCCGCCCCAGCTGCGCAACAGACGTGCGCGGCCAAGCGACGGCATCACCTGCATGACGCACTCATGCACGTCATGCACGACAGGCAGCATCCCACGCTGAGCGTAGTTGTTGTACATGTCGAGGTCGCCGCCATAGACCATGCCGCCCTTGTCGGACTGGCTAATGTAGAAGTGGCCGATGCCGCCAAACGCAATGACATAGTCGAGATGCGGCTTCACCGCTTCGGATACGAACGCCTGCAGCGCATGCGCTTCGATGGGCAGCCGCCCAACCCCGGCCATCTGCGCCACCCGGTTCGAATGACCTGCGACTGCAACCCCAATCTTGCCGGCGCGGATCTCGCCGCGGGTCGTCTGCACGCCGATCGCGGCGCCGGTCGCGTCGTGCAAGAAACCGGTGACCTCGCAGTTCTGAATGATGTCGACGCCCAACTGGTCGGCGGCGCGCGCAAAGCCCCAGTTCACGGCGTCATGTCTGGCGGTGCCCGCGCGTGGCTGGTAGGCCGCGCCGAGGATGTGGAAGCGCGCATTCTCGGAATAATCGAGATGCGGGACCATCTTCATGACCTGCTCTCGGTCCAGAAGCTCGCCGTCGATGCCGTTCAGGCGCATGATGTTCAGCCGTCGCGCCGCCGCGTCGCGACCGGCGGGCGAGTGGAACAGCACGATCTGTCCACGTTGGCTCATCATCACGTTGTAGTTCAGATCCTGAGAGAGGTTTTCCCAGATCTTCAGGCTGAACTCGTAGAACTCGGTGTTGCCGGGGATCATGTAGTTCGACCGGACAATCGTGGTGTTCCGCCCGGCGTTGCCGCCGCCCAACCAGCCTTTCTCGAGCACGGCGACATTCCGGATGCCGTGCTCTTTCGCGAGATAGTAAGCGGTCGCCAGTCCGTGCCCGCCGCCGCCGACGACGATGGCGTCGTACCGGGCCTTCGGTTCCGGGTCGCGCCAGGCGCGCTCCCATCCCTTGTTGCCGGTCAGGCCTTGTTTGATGATTTCCCAGGCGGAGTAGCGGCCCATTTGACAGAGTCCCGAACCAAAACACGACAGTCGTTTCTAGGGACTTATGCAGGCGCTCAATCCACGCGCCTGTCAAGGAGGGGACGCGCCCTAGCGCGAAGCTTTTTCTTCAGGCGGCGCGCAAAGCGATTTTTCAGCACGCTTTTCGCCGTCGAGCGAAATCGCTTTACGCTGTTGAAAGCGCGAGCGCGGCCATCAGGAAGCACACGCCTGTAACGACAGAGCCAAGGGTTCGGACATGGTTGAGCCGTGTCCACTCAACGCCGTATCGGCGCCAGTATCTCTCGGTTTCAGGCGCGTGGGGATCGAGACGGTCGAGCTGCTCGTTGCGGGGCACGTTGCCCAGGATCGTCACCAGGAACACGCTCGGCAGATACGTCATCGCGCCAGCGACGATCCATGTCTGCGCCGCGCCGGACATCGTGAACCAAGCATAGCCGGCGAGCATCAATGAAGCGGGAACCAGCGCCAAAAACATCGCCAGAAAAGCCGAGCGGAAGACCGTGCGGTTGATCATCCGCATCGCCTCGGCCCCGGAGGCGGGCCGGACGGCGGTCAGTCCTTGCATCACGAAATCCGAGAAAGACTGGAAAACGCCGGCGACAAGCGCGCTGCTGAGACCGGCGACAAGGCAGAAGTAGACGAGTGGATCGGTCGGCATCGTCATCTCCCATCAAACTTGACATCGTGTAAATTGACACGATGTCAAGTTATGGTAGCTTGACGCGATGTCAAGTGCTGAATCTGATACCAGAACCCGGATACTGCAGGCGGCTTGGCGGCTGCTGGAGGAAGGGGCGGCCGGGGTACGGATGAGCGACATCGCCAAGGCGGCCGGCGTGAGCCGCCAGGCGGTCTATCTGCACTTTCCGACACGGGCGAATCTGTTGATCGACACGACCCGCTATGTTGACGAGGTCAAAAACATCGACGACCGGCTCGCGGCGAGCCGCGCCGCAGCGGGGATCGATCGGCTCGACGCGTTCATCCAAGCCTGGGGCGACTACATTCCGGAAATCTATGGGATCTCAAAGGCTCTGCTGGCGATCCAGGAAACCGATGTGGACGCGGCCGAAGCCTGGCGTGATCGGATGCGAGCGCTGATGCACGGTTGCGCCGCGGCGGTGCGGTCTCTCGAAGAAACCGGTCAGCTTCGGCCCGATCTTTCCGTCGGCGACGCCAGTGATCTCTTGTGGACGCTGCTGTCCGTGCGGAACTGGGAGCATTTGCGCCAGGACCGCGGGTGGTCGCAAGAACACTACCTCGACCGGACGAAATGGCTCGCGCAGCGCATGCTCGTCGCCGGATAAGCCGCGTCATTCGCTCTCGAAGATACCGGTTGGCTTGTCGTCGATGCTGCGGGTGTTCTTGCGGCTCCAGTAGTCCTTTACGCCGTCGGGACCCATCTCGGCGTAAAACGGCGCGAGCTCCTCCTCGCCGCGGCTGCGGACGAGCGACATCTCCGGCACGCCGGAACCACAAGAGGTCTGCACCATGTCGATCTTGAGATCGAAGATCTGACGCGAGCCGGCGATCTCGGGAAAGAGCGGCCCGAGTTCAGCCCAGCCGGGATCACGGGGGTGGAGCGTTGCGGCTGTTCCGTACGCCCGCAAAATCATCGGATCGCCGTCGAAAGCGCAAAACATCAAAGTCATGCGGGGCGTCTCGCGCAAGTGCGCCGCCGTTTCATTTCCGCTGCCGCTGAGATTGAGCCAAACGATCCGGTCGTCCGACAAAATCCGAAGGGTGTCCATTCCTTTGGGAGACACGTTCACCCGCCCTTCCGGCGCAGCCGTCGCGACAAAAAACATCGGTTGTCGCTCAATGAAGGCGCGCAAGCCGCCATTCAGTTTTCGACCGATCCCCATCTTAGTCCTCCGAATCCTTTGAGGGGACGCTGCCAAAGAGAAGAACAAAAGGCAAACATTCTGTTTCGCCGCCTTGGATCGAGCGTGAGATCGTCACAATCCCGGCTCGCGCTCGCGCAACGATCGCCCACCAGCTAGGGGGGTGACCACATGGCGTCAGCCGATAAAGATCTCATCGAATTCGTTGGACGGGCGCTTGATCGCGGCGAGTCGCGCGAGGCGATTGAACGCGCGCTCACGGTAGCGGGATGGCCGCCGGGGGAGGCGAGATCCGCGCTGGCGGCCTACGCCGCAGTCGATTTTCCAATGGCGGTGCCGCGCCCGCGTCCGTCGGTGTCCGCGCGAGACGCCTTTCTTTACCTGCTGCTGTTCCTGACATTGAGTTTGAGCGCGTTCTATCTGGGCGCTTTGCTCTTCGAGCTTGTGGACCGGCTGATCCCTGATCCGGATCTGGGCGAGTACCGCGGATATTCGGATGATTGGATCCGGTGGTGCGTCGCTATGCTTGCGGTCTCGGTTCCTGTGTTTGGGCTGGTCGCTCGGCGGATCGGTCGGGAGGTCGCCGCTGATCCAGCCAAACGCGCCTCCTCCGTGCGCAAGTGGCTCACCTACATCGCGCTGTTCATCGCAGCGATGGTGTTGATCGGCGATGTGGTGGCCTTGATCTACGAGTTCCTGCGCGGCGAGCTTACCTTACGGTTCTGCCTGAAGATCGTAATCGTCGCAGCGATCGCCGGCCCAATCTTCCTGTTCTACTACCGGACGGTTTCCGATGACGCTCAACAGTCGTGAACGTCGTGGGCGGTTCCTCGCCATCGCGGGCGGGGCCGCGGTTCTGGCGGCGGTGGCGCTCGCGCTGAGCATGATCCGAAGCCCCTGGCAGGAGCGCGCCCATCGCCTGGACCTCGAACGCGTCTCGCGTCTCGACCAACTCGCCGATCTGATCGACTGCCGATATGCGCAGACCGGAGAGCTGCCCGATGATCTGGCGAGACTCGCCGAATTCGTTCCGGACCCGGCGGCCACCGCCTCGGTCTGCTCGCGGGTGCATCGGGCGCGCTCGAATGCGGAGGTCGCGCGGCTCTGCGGCGACTGCGCCTATGATCCGCTCGGCGTGAACAGCTATCAACTTTGCGCCGACTTTGCGACCGACGCGACCGAGGCTGAGGATGGCCCCTATCGGCTCAGGCCCCCCGGGCGGCGCGACTGGCGGCACGGCGCCGGCTCACAGTGTTTCGAACTCGCCGCGCCGGATGAGTGACAGCCGCGTCGCTTTGTGCTCGGATCTGGCGCGAGGCAAACCTTCTGGGCAAGCGGGCAACAGGCGAGCACTGACATGGACAGGTTCGATACAACGGACGCGAAGCGTACGATGATGGCCGTCGTCACAACCGGCAACGGCGGCTACGACAAGCTCGACTATCGAGCCGTTCCGGTTCCAAAACCGGGGGCGGGCGAGGTGCTTCTGCGCGTTCTGGCCGCCGGGGTGAACAACACGGAAATCAACACGCGGTTGGGCTGGTATTCGTCCAGCGTCACAGGCGATACGGCGATGACGGCGGATGCGCAAAGCGCAGCCTCCGAACAGAAGGCCGACGGCGGCTGGAATGAGAAAACGCCGTTCCCGTTCATTCAGGGCACGGATTGCTGCGGCGAGGTGGCCGAGGTCGGTCCGGATGTCGACGCGGCCTGGACGGGCGCGCGGGTCCTGGTGCGCGCCTGCATGCGTCCCAATGGCTACGACACAATGGACAATGTTTGGATGGCGTCCGATTTCGACGGCGCCTTTGCGGAATATGTGAAGGTTCCCGTGAAGGAGGTCTTTCCGGTCGACTGCGACTGGACCGACGCGGAGCTCGCGACGATCCCCTGCGCGTACGGCACCGCAGAGAACATGTTGCACCGGGCGAGGGTGAGCCCCGGCGATCATGTTCTGGTCGTGGGGGCCTCGGGCGGGGTCGGCTCGGCGACGGTGCAACTCGCCAAACGACGGGGCGCCCGCGTTACGGCGATCACCAGCGCGTCGAAGGCCAATCTGCTGTTGGAGCTCGGCGCGGCGCGGGCGTTGGACCGACACGCCGATCTGGTTGCGGAGCTTGGGTCTGAGTCCGTCGATGTCGTCGTCGACAACGTCGCGGGCCCTGGGTTCCCCAACATGCTGAAGGTTCTCAAACGCGGTGGGCGGTTCGTGTCTTCGGGCGCCATAGCCGGGCCGATCGTCGATCTAGACATGCGCGACATGTATCTCAAAGACATCACGCTGATTGGCTGCACAGCCTGGGACGAGCCCGTGTTCCCGGATCTCATCGGCTATATCGAGCGCGGCGAGATCCGGCCAATCGTGGCCGCGACCTATCCGCTGTCAGAGATCGCCAAGGCCCAGGAAGACTTCATGGCGAAAACGCATTTCGGCAACTTCGTGCTGATCCCGCCGAGTTCGCAGACGACCTAGTCCAGATGCCGATCAACCGCGGCGAGGAACCGTGCGAAGTCCTCCTCGTCGATCCACAGATGCGGGGCGATCCGCATTTTCGGGCCGCGGACCGAGACATAGATCTGCTCGGCCGCCATCCGTTGCGCGAGGTCTGCGGGGGCGTTCGCGGGCAGCTCGACGCCGAAATAGTGCGGACTTCGCAGATGCTCGGGCGGCAGCGTGAAGCCGCGTGCGCCGAGCTCGTCCAGCAGGTTCTGATTGAGGGCGTCAAGCGTTGCTGCGATGCGCTCGACGCGCCAGTCCCGCAGCAGCTTCAGAGCCGCCACGACCATGGGCATCAAGGCGAAGTTCGACTTTTCACCCATGTCGAAGCGCCGGGCGCCGGGCGCGTACGCGTCCGTGTACTCCACCAAAGCCGCGAAGTTGGCGGCGTCTTTTCGGTTCATCCAGGTCTCTTCGAGCGGCCGACCGTGATGATGGCGCGGCGCGACATAGAGAAAGCCGGTCGCGTAAGGGCCCAGAAGCCACTTGTACATTGGCGCGGCGATGAAATCCGGATCGACCTCCGCCACGTCGAACGGACAGCCTCCAAAGTACTGGCACCCGTCCAACACCAGGGCGGCGCCGACTTCCTTTGCGCGTTGAGACACAGAGACGAGGTCGATCTTCGTCCCGTCCGCCCAGTGCACCATCCCAATTGCGACGACGGCGGTCTGCGCGTTGATGGCGGCGCAAATCGGATCGGTGAGGCCGCCCTCGGAGTCGCGCGCCACCGTAATGATCTCTGCGCCGGTCTCAGCCGCGATCCTGCGCCATATGTAGACGTTGGAGGGAAACTGGGTCTCAAAGACGATGATGTTCTGGCCCGTGCCGACAGACATGTTTCGCGCCGCGGCGGCGATCCCGTATGAGGCGGAGGGGCAAACAGCGATGTCCTCGCCGGATGCGCCGATCAGGTCTGCAAACAGGGAACGCGCCTCCTCGACTTCCGTGAAGAAGGAGACCGGCGGGCTGTTCCAGGGCGCGGCCTTGCGTTTCAGGCCAATCTGACCGGCGGCTTCGACATCACGATGAAGGACCGACATCTGCGCCGCGTTCATCCACACCACGTCGCGGGGAATGCCGAACGCGGCGCGTTGGTTGGGGAGGATGAGGTCGGCTTGTTCGGTCATTGGGATGCTCCTGGCTCGCCGTTCGAGCATCGGCGCCCGCGGAGGTTTCGCAAGAACCGCTTTGTCCGAGATACAGGATTTTCCGCTAGCCGAACGACACGTCGCCCGACATCGCCAGGCGGCCGTCGGACCCGGCGATCCAGAGCTGAACGCCGTCCCTTGTCGGCGCGCCGCAGGCGCTGAAGCGTTCGGAATGCACGATCGGCGACAGCGCGCGGAAGGCGAAACGCGTGATCCGCTGGTCGGGCGCGCGCTCCCTGACGAGTTGCACCATCAGGGTCGCCAAAAGCGGTCCGTGAACGACCAATCCGTCATACCCCTCGACCTTGCGCGCGTAGGCTTCGTCGTAATGGATGCGGTGGCCGTTGAAGGTGAGCGCCGAGTATCGGAACAGCACGGTCGGGTCGGCCGTCCATTCTGCGCGCCATTGCTCGGTGGCGGGGGCCATGCGCCCCTCGGGCTTTGGCGCGTCGGGCGCTGGATCTTCCCGGTAGACGATATCCTGTTCCTCGACTTCGGCGAGGGCTCCTCCGACGAGCAGCTCGTGCCGGATTGTGACAAAGGCCAATCGGCCCGAGCGTCCCGTCTTGGGCGCGATGGAGGCGATCGTCGACCGCAGGACGGCCTCTGCGCCAAGCGGGACAGGGCGGTGAAACTGGAGCCGGCCGCCGGCCCACATGCGTCGCGGAAGTTCGATCGGGGGCGAGACGCCGTAGCCTTTCGCCGGATGCCCGTCGCGCCCGAGCGCGCTGCGGGGACGCGCCTCAAGAAAGTACATCCAGCGCCAAAACGGCGGCAGGGGATCGCCGTCCTGCGGCGGTTCGCCGGGCAGGTCCAACGTCGCGTGGAGCGCCTGGGCGGGCCATGCGCGGATCACATCGCGGCGCTCGACGCTGCGGCCGACCCAGTCTGTGTCGTTGGTCATCATGCTCTCCGTTGATCTTGCGGCCGGGCTGAAACGCGTTTCACCCCGTCTCCTTTTTCCTCGGCTCGGGCCTCCGCCCGATCCGAGCAGGGTTTGGGGGACTCGGAGCGCCGCCAGGGGCGACCGTACTCAAGTTTCTGCGACAGCGTTTTGCGGTCAAGGGTTGCACAAGCCGGCGAACCGGCCCTTGACCGCAAAACACCCTCATTCGGACGCGAACTCGGCGCGGATCGACGGTCCATGAGCGTTCAGTTCAGGGACCGCCCCGAAGACGTCCATGCCGGATTGGCGCGCGGCTGGGGCGGGTACGGCGACCGGACCGTGCTCCGTCGCGCAGACAGTGCGCCGGAGCTGCGGATGCGCCGAGAGGCCCGCGCAGTCGTTCACCGCGCCGAAGGCGATGCGGGCCCGGCGTAAGCGGTCCTCCATCTCGGCGCGGGAGCATTGGGCGAAAGCAGTCGCGACTGCGCCATCGGTGTCGGAACGGTTCTCGACGCGCGCGGTGTTTGTGGCGAAGCGCGGGTCGCCGACGAGCTCCGGTCGCGCCAGCACCTCTTGGCAAAGGGCGCGCCATTCCCGATCCGACTGGATCGAGATCAACAGCGTCTGACCATCTGCGCACTCGAAGCCGCCGTAGGGCGCAATGGACGGGTGAGCCAGACCGACGCGCTCAGGCGCCCGTCCAAGACCCTCATGGTGCAGCAACGGCACCGTCATCCACTCGGCCATCGCGTCGAACAACGAGACGGCGACGCCTTCGCCTTTTCCCGTTGTTTCGCGGCGCATCAGCGCCTGGGTGACGGCGAGCGCGGCGTTCATCCCGCAAGCGATGTCCGCGACGGAAACGCCGACGCGCCCATAGGCTCCTGGCGCGCCGTTTACGGAGACGAGCCCGCTTTCCGCCTGGATCAGCAGGTCATACGCCTTCATGTCGGCGTAGGGCCCGTCTTCGCCATAGCCGGAGATGTCGCAGGTGATCAGGCGAGGATGCCGCGCTCGGAGCGCTTCTGAGCCGAACCCCAGGCGCGCGGCGGCGCCGACGGCGAGGTTCTGGATGAAGACGTCGGCTTGAACGAGGATGCGCTCCAGCAGAGCTGCGTCGCTCGCGGATTTCAGGTCCAGCGCAATCGATTCCTTGCCGCGATTGAGCCAGGCGAAATAGCTGGATCCGCCCGCGGCCGCGGTGTCGTACCCGCGCGCGAAATCGCCTTCGGGCCGTTCGATCTTGACCACGCGCGCGCCGGCGTCGGCGAGACGGCAAGAGGCGAGCGGCGCGGCCACCGCCTGTTCCAGCGCGACGACGAGAACGCCGTCCAAAGGTCGTGAGGTGTTTGACATTAAAAGGCCCGAGCTGTGCACTCAGGTCCGGATAGCGCAGGGCGGCGGAGTCGGAAAGGGCCGCTTAGTAGCTGCTGAGCGCCGGCGCGTCGATTGCGGCGAAATAGGCCTTCTTCGTCTCGACGTCGGCTTCCCCCTCGATCTCGACGACGATGCGGCTGTCGATCAGACCTTGCAGAGATCCGTCGTCATCCACGACCACATTCTGACCAGCGACCTTTTCGACCTGACCCGTGACCGACAGATATGAGAAGCTCGACCGCATCGCCGCCATGGAAGACGCAAGCGCGCTCCCCGCGACCAGTTTGATCGAGATCGTCTGTTCGCCATCAGTGTAGGCCGCCTGCGCGACTGCGCCGCCGAGGGCTTCCGCCCCCAACTGCTTTGGATCGGCGACAATGCGGCGCCAGCCGGTGAACGGCGGCGGCAGAAACCTGCCCAGTTGAGCGGCTTTGGCGGCGTCAAGATGCCGATCCGCTTGCTCCATCTGTCGGCGGGCCGCATCGTAATCTCCGCCGCGATAGGCTTCGAGGGCCGCCTCGACGTTGTCTTCGAAGGCGTCGGACAGCGCTGGCGTCGAGACGAGCGCAGCGCTCAAAATGATCGGAACAAGGTGCTTCATGCGCTCCTCAAGAATAGGGACAGCGGCGATATCATGCGCTCTGGGTCCCAGAAGACGCTGTTGACAAGGCGATTTCTAGGCGCCGTTTGAAACGGCCCTGGCTATGCCTCTCGCGTCATGTCTTCCATGGCGGGTTGCGGAAGTAACGCGCGATGTAGGCGACGCCGATGATCAGCGCGAAGCCGGTCAGGTTCACGGCGATCGTCACCGGGAGCGAAATCTGTGGCCAACGCCCTTCGGGATTAAGAAGGCCAAGTTCGAGCATGCCGACGCCGAGCAACCGCGCCAGCAGCAGACTTGCGATGAAGACGGCCAGCGACTGCTGTCCAACCCGCCGAACGACGGTCACGACGCGTCCGCCAATCCCGGTTTGCGGCAACCGCCGTCCGCCCTCGCCAGCCGCGAGCCAGACGAGATAGGCGAGCGCGAGGAAATGCACGTATCGGAAGATCCCAAAGAAGCTCTTGGAGTGCAGGGCTCCGGTGGCGTCGTTGAATGCCTTGATCGGCTCGTAGAGCCAGTCGATCTGGCGAACAAGCCGGCGGATGGGCACGCCGTCCGGGTCGAGCGCCGGGCAGATCAGCACGATGAAGATCGCGACGCCGATCAGCCAGGGATTGGCGGGCGGCTTGGGCAACCAGCCGACGGCGAAAGCGAAGCCGGTGAAGAAGATCAGTTGCCAGGCGAACGGATTGAAGAACCAGCCGCGGGGATTGCCGACAGGCTCGGCCGGCAAACTCAAGAACTCGATCACCGGCACGTCGATAAAGGCGATCCAGGGTTGGCTCGACGCCGCCCAGAGCAAGGCCGAGAAGGGCAGCGCGACCCAGGGCCGTATCCAGCTCAGCGCGACCATCACCGGCATCAGCGCCAAGATCACCATGTACATCACCAGGATGTCGAAATAGTTCGGCACGTAAGTGAGCGTAAACAACGAAGGCAGAAACGCCGCGGGATCGTTGACGAAGCGGCTCAGGTTCAGCACGCCGACATAGTTTCTATGCGCGTCGACCAGCGTCTGATCGACGACTATCAGCGCTGCGAGCGTCGCGAAGAAGACGCCGATATGACACCAGTAAAGCTGCCAGATGCGATAGGCGACGCGCGCGGTTCCCACCCCCCAGCCTCTGGCCTCGAACAGTTTGAGAAAAGCGATCGCAGAAGCCGCGCCCGAGCAGAATACGAAGATCTCGGTGGCGTCCGAGTATCCCCAACGCGCCGGAATCCAACGGTTCCACGAGTTCCATGGCGTGTGCGCGATCAAGATGATGAACATGCCCAGACCGCGAAAGAAGTCGAGGCGGATGTCGCGGCGCCTTTCCTTCGCCAGACGGGCGATCCGCGGATCGTCCTCACCAGCGGATTTGCGGCCGCCATTGCCTGCGGGATCTTCCGCCGCCGACGCCTCTCCTCGCATCTCAGTCCTCGCAAAACCAAAAAGTCGGCGCTCCAAGAGCGCCGTTCAAATTCTCGCGCCGCAGCCCCCGAGGGCCAGACTTAACCAGCGGCTGCCAGTTTCTGCGCGCCAGATGCGCGTTGGCGGCCGAGTTCGTCGATCCGGGCCAACCGTGTCTCTGCATAACGGTCCATAGCGCCCCGACGGTGCACGCGATCCTCGATCTGAGCGCGTGCTTCCCGCAATAGGCCAGATCGGAGCGCCGCTTCAATGGTGATGCGATCGAAGACGTCTCGCTGAGCATGACTGCCGCCGACAACCTGCATATGCGGCCGGGCGCGCGCCAACCAGCCATACGCCTCGGCGTAATCGCCGGATGCGAACGCGTGCAAACCCTGCGCGGCCGGGAGACCGGCCTCTCCGGCGACCGAGTCCATGCAGCCGAGTTGGCGCTGAGCGCGGTTGCGCATCTCTCCCAGCAATCGCGACGCGGCTTCCGGCCGACCGCCGCCTTCCAGCGCGAGCAGGTAGTGAAGGTCTGCGAAGACGACGCAGCCATCCTCTGCTCTGTTCTCTGAAAGAGCGGCCATTTCCTCCCATCGCTCGCCGACATCGACGCCCTCCAGCTCGAGACGCGAGAGCAGCGACGCCGCGTTCGAGATGTCGCGATAATCGTCGCTTTGTTCCTTTCGGATTTCAGCGTCGTAAAGCTCGAGAACGCGATCGTACTCGCCGCGGTCGAGGTGAAAGAGCGCCAAATGCCACCAGACATGGTAGCCGAAGTTATTGCAGTGCTCCCACGCCTTTGGTTGGCGCGAGATCCAGGCGACGCCTTCCGCCGAGCGTCCGGTCATATCGTAGACATGCGCCACCGCGTGGAGCCCCCAGGCGTCGTCGTGGGCGATAACAAGCGCGTCGCGTCCGCGACGCTCCGCCGCCAGGTACTCGCCGGTTTCCTCCAGCGCGAACGCGTAACAGCCATTGATGTAACCGGCTGACGGATGATCGGGCCCATAGGCGCCGATGATCGCCTCCAGCGAGCTGCGCATCCCGCGCGGATCGCCTAGAATGAACCGGATCGCGTGAACGAGCTTGGCGAGCAAGGCGTCGTGCGGATGTGCGCGAAGCGCGGCGTCGAGAACGTCGGCCGCCGGACCCATTCTGCCGGCCAGATAAAGACCCAGCCCGTCGTGATACGCTTTCTCGCGCGGCGTAAGCGCCGGGACCAACGGCGTCACCGCGTCATAAGCCTCCTGCGCGGCGGGGATCAGCTCGCGGCGCCCCAGAAGCAGCATGAAGTACCCCTTGGCGAGCTGCGCAAGCGCGAAATCCGGCGTCAGTTTCAAGGTGTCTGAAAGGTGCACTGGCGTGTTTGCTGCGTGCGAAAGAAACGCCCGCGCCGTCGCGTTCCACGACGTCAGTGTCTGTTCCGCGTGCTCTGGGGAGTCGAAAGTCGTCTCATAACCGAAGGCATCTATCGACCGCATATCGCCTATCCTCAATTGTCGCAAATGCAGGAACACTGTTCCGATGCTGCTGCTTGAACCAAAACATTAGCGTGTCAGAACGCGGAATTCACATGACGATCGCTTCACTCATGAGTGATAATTTTGCGAGTGCGAAATGGGTGGTCAATCGCACAAAAAGGCAGCAAAACAAGGGGGTTGGCGATTTGTCAGGGCTGTCACAATGTTGAAATGGGTCGTAATCGTGGCGTTCGTCGGGCTTTGCGCTGTCGCCTGGGCGGCGGGGCCTCAAGGCGGCGTGAACGACGACTACATCCTGAGCTATGCGACCGTGATCGGAGCGCTGGGCGGCTTTGCGCTTTATCACGCGGCGTTTGGCTTCACCGGCGGGTGGCGGCGTATCGTGCGCGAGCGTCGGGGGCAGGGGTTCCGAGCGCAACTGCTGTTGATCGCCATGACCGTGCTCGTCAGTTTCCCGCTTCTGGCTTACGGCGATGCGATCGGCGTTGACGCGAACGGCTGGGTCTTTCCGGTTGGGGTCGCGTCCGCGATCGGCGCGGCGATGTTCGGCTTCGGCATGCAACTCGGCGGCGGCTGTGGTTCCGGCACCTTGTTCACCGTCGGCGGCGGGTCGACCAGGATGGTGATCACCCTGGTCGCGTTCATCGCCGGCTCGGTGTTGTGGACGGGAACCGCCGCTTGGACCCAGGGCTTGCCGCGGATCGAGGGCGTGTCCGCCCTCTCGACCTTCGGCATGCCGGGCGCCTTGGCGATCGTCTTGGGCGCCTTGGCTTTGATCTATTGGGCGACGCTGCGGATAGAGCTGTCGCATCATGGGGCGCTGGAGCTGCGTCGAAAGACAAGCTCGACGATGTTCGGTCCCTGGTCGCTCGAGCTGGGCGCGCTGGCGCTGGCGCTGGTCGTCGTGCTGACGTTGTTGGTTCTCGGCCGTCCGTGGGGGATCACGTCCGCCTATCCATTCTGGGGGGTCAAGGCGCTCGACGCGCTCGGCGCGCCGGTTCTCGAATGGAACGGATGGTCCCAGCGGGCGGCCGATCGGTCGATCTTTTCAGATGGAACCAGCGTCATGAACATCGGCATCATGCTGGGCGCTCTGGCGGCGTCCGGGCTGGCGGGCAAGTTCGCGCCGACATTGCGGCTGAGCTTTCGCGATGTCTGGACGGCGGTCCTTGGCGGCTTGCTGATGGGTTACGGAGCCCGTCTGGCCTATGGCTGCAACATCGGCGGTTTTGTCGGCGGCGTGATCTCTGGCAGCCTGCACGGCTGGAGGTGGCATATCTTCGGCTTTGCCGGCAGTTGGCTCGGTGTGATCGCCCGCGGCGCGATCGGCATGGATCCGCCTCTTTCAAAGAAATCAGCGTAACTCATTCGGAGAAGACACCATGCCTGGACGCGCTTTGGGATCCGCCCTGCTTGCATGCTTGCTCGCGACGGCTGCGGCCGCCGAGCCCTCGGTCTCGCCGCGCGACGGTTGGTCCGTCACGGCGACCACGAAGAACTACCAGCAGCTCGTCGACGATCTGAAATCGGCGGTCAAAGCCAATGGCTTGATCGTGGTCACGCAGGCTGGACCGACCCAGGCGGCGAAGAACCGGGGGATCGATATTCCCGGCAACCGGGTCATCGGCGTTTACAACAATGATTTCGCAGTCCGTGTTCTCGCGACCTCAACTGCTGCGATGATTGAGGCGCCGATCCGCTTCTACGTCACGGAAAACACCGACGGGTCGGCGACGTTGTCGTACAAGACGCCAAGTTTCGTATTCGCGCCCTACGCGGATGAAGGAGGCTCCGAGCTGACGGCGATCGCGCAAGAGCTCGACGCCCGGTTCGCCGCGATCGCTCAGGCGGCGGCGCGGTAGCGGTCAGACTTGTCAGATCTCAAACTGCTCTTGCTTTTCAATCGCGACGGCGACGATCACGCCGTAGATCAAATGGCCCAAAAGCAGCACCAGCGCCGATCCTTGATGGGTCAAAGCCTCGGGATCGGCCGCAAACGCCGTCGAGACCAGCGACAATCCGAAAACAAAAGCTCCCAACTCGGCGCCTAGAAGCCATGTCGGGGTCTCCGCTTCAGACATCCGCGAGAGCGGTCGGATGACGAATTCGAACAGCGCAGGAAACCCGATGAGCGCCAAGAAAACGAAAATCGCTTCGCCGCCGGCATCGGACACGCCGAGGATCGCCGTGACTTGTTCCCCTGGGGACAGAGCGACGCCAGTCCAGATCGGTGCGACGCCGTTCGCCCAAATCTCCCAGATCATCAGCGCGATCATTCCGGCCAATGCGACGGTGACGCCGCTGCCGCCGCCGATACTTGGATACGGCGCGTCGCGCACCGTTATCCAGTACGCGCGCAAAGAAAGATCATGCGTCGACATGAGCGCACCTCCCCAATACCGCGCCGACATACGGAGCGCACTCTAACCTGTTAACCCTGCTTCCGTCGAATCGTGGGGAAATGTTGCAATGCAGCATCGTCGCGCCGTCAAGCTTTCGTCGCAACCTGGGCCTGAGGACAATCCTCGATCGCCTGCAGCGCCGCCGCTGGCGTGATCTCTTCCGGAGAGGCGCAGACGTCGTGTCGCGCCATCGCCGATCCCAGTCGCGGCGAGGCGGTGACGACGGCGAAAGGGACCGCCAAGATAAGGCCGGCGATCACGGGCGCGGCCCAGACCAGAAGGCTCGGCGCATTCACGCCGATCACGCCAAGCAGCGCAAACCCGAACACCGTTTGCAGCCAGAGACCACGCAGGGCTGTCGACCACTCCAGCCCATAAGCGTCGCGGATCTGCCCGCTCCACCCGATGCGCCGACCGAACGGAAGGCCGAGCATGAAGATCGTCAGCTGCACGGCCACCACCGGCGCCATCAACATCCCGAACACGATGTCGAGGATCAGGCCGCTTGCAAATCGGAGAGGTCCTCCGAACCGGCGCACGCCGCCTCGCTCAAGCGCGACGTCCAGCGCCCCCAGAAGCTTCGGCGCCAGGCTCATGAGCACCATGGTCGCGAACAGCGCGATCGCCAGAGTGGCGTCGACGCTCGCTTGCCCGATCATAGAGCCTTCGGCGATCTCGACCGGCGCGACGACCTTCAAAGCTGCGAAAATGATCATGGCGATCCAGGCTGGCGCCGAGAGATACATCAGCATGGCCTGAAGAAGCTGGAACCGATTGGTCCGCGTGAGGCCCGGGGCGCCAAGCAATGCGCCGTACTGCATGTTGCCGTTGCACCAGCGCTGTTCGCGCTTGATGAAGTCGAGAAGGGTGACCGGGTTTTCCTCCCAGCTCTCCGTCTCAAACGGCGCAACGCGAACCTCGTACCCGGCGCGACGCATAAAGGCGGCTTCGACTTGGTCATGGCTTAGAATGTACCCGCCCAACGGAGGTCGCCCGGGTAAAACCGGCAGCTCGCAGTGATCTCTGAAAGGACGCACGCGGATCATCGCGTTGTGCCCCCAATAAGGACCGCAATCGCCTTGCCACCAGGCCGAGCCAAGCGCGAAGCTTCTGAGACTGATGCGGACGCCGAACTGAAAGATCCGGCCGAATGGGCTCTGGGCGGGCGCGCCGAGCGCCAAGCATTGCATGACGCCGACCTTCGTATGCCGGCGCATCAAGCGGGCGAGCTTCACAATCGCCGCGCCAGACATCATGCTGTCCGCATCGAGCGGCAACATCAGTTCGTAGCGATCACCCCAGCGCCGGACGAAGTCGTCGACATTGCCGGCCTTGTAGCCTTCGTTCGACAACCGGCGTCGGTAGGTCGCCAAGCCAGCGCCGTTTAGGCCTGAGCGGTTTGAGTCAAATAGGGCCCGTTCCTGCGAGACGATCTCGGGATCGTCGCTATCCGACAGGATGAAGATGTCGAAGGCGCCTGCGTCCTGTTGCCGGTCAAGATCCGCACGCAGCGACAAGAGACGTTGGTAAGCCCGGTCGGGGTCCTCGTTTCGCAGCGTCATGAGAACGGCGATCCGATCCGTCAGCGGCGCGACGGAGACGTCGTCCGTCCAATGCGGGCTGACGAGGCGGGCGGGGTCCTTCGACGTCAGGCGGATCACCAGCCCGATGACCGCACTCCAGAACCCGAGGATCGTCCAGGGCGCGCTCAGCATGATCGCGGCGAAGAGACCGATGTCGAGGGCGCTCCACCCCCCTGCGCCGAGAACCTGAGCGACCCCGAAAGCAAGCGCCGCCAGAGTCGCAACGATCAGCACCGCGAACAGCGCCCGGCGCTGAGCGAGCGTCGCGGTTAGCTGCAAACCAGCTGGCGTGCTCTCGGGGCGTCGAGGAAGAGACCCGTCTGATCCGCTTTGTGGACCGACGAACTTGTCGCCGCGGACGCCCGCGCCCATGTCGGTGGCGAGGTCGGGCGCGATCTTCGTCGCCTCCATCTTCGCGGTTGGGGGCATGCTCGGTTTCCTCTATTGACCCATTCGACGGGTTTTTTCTCAGCGGGTCGTTTGCCGATGACGGCGATAACAGGTGAAACGCGGCCAGATGTGGGCCGGATCAGCGCACGCGCCTTATTCTATGCTGCGGCGCAACAAGTCCAAACACAATCGATCACATTTCCAGAACCTTCTGCGGAGGAGGTTCTGGTGCGGACCGGCTGGAGCTGCGTAAGCCGCGGAACGGAACGTCTCGTCTTTCAGGGACAGGTGCCAGAGAGCGAGCACGAACGGATGACGGCGCCGTTTCAGGAAGGCGCGTTTCCGTTCCCCGTCAAATACGGCTATGCGGCGGTGGGCGAGGTTGAACTTGGACCACAAGACCTTGTGGGAAAAAACGTTTTCTGCCTGTTTCCCCATCAAGATCTGTTCGTGGCGCCGGTGGCCAGCGTTGTGCCGCTGCCCGATGATTTGCCCCCGAGGCGCGCCGTTCTCGCCGCGAATATGGAGACAGCGTTGAACGGTCTATGGGACGCCGGAGCTGGGCCGGGAGATCGGATCGCCATTGTCGGCGGCGGCGTTTTGGGCGGGTTGCTGGCGGGGATTTGCGGCGATCTTCCCGGCGCGGATGTGACGCTTATCGATGTTGCACCGCAACGCAAGTCACTTGCTGATCGCATAAATGTGACATTCGCCGCACCAGCCGACGCCCCTTCGAACGTCGACATCGTCTTTCATACAAGCGCGACTGAGGCTGGACTTGCGACCGCGTTGGGCTGCCTCGGTCGCGAGGGCAAACTGGTCGAAATGTGCTGGTTTGGGTCCGGTCGGCCGAGCTCTCCCTTGGGCGGAGCGGTTCACAGTCAACGGCTGACGATGATCTCGAGCCAAGTGGGCGAGGTGGCGCCAAGCCGTCGCCCGCGCTGGTCGCACGGTCGTCGATTGGCCAAGGCGTTGGAGCTGCTGCGCAATGACAAGTACGAGGCGTTGCTCACGGGCGAGGTGAGCTTTGAAGACTTGCCTGACGCGATCCCACGGATCCTCGCGGATGGCGCCGACGGTCTCGCAACCGCGGTGCGGTATCGGTGAAAAGGATGACTGCACGATTGCCAGAGCGCGCGATGCGCCGCATAAGGGCGGCGTTTCAGATGCGAGGCGGGAGATGCGCATGCTGTACGTTCTAATTGGGTCGCTTGTCGGCTTCATCGCCATGTTGGCGGGGCGCGGTCGGGCGGGGATCGCCGTTGGATTGGCGTTTCTGGGTTTCATGTTTGGTTTTGCGGTGTGGGCGGTGTCGGGCATCGACTTCATCGCCCAGTTCATCGACAACCCCGACGCGGCCGAACAGGACTGGGACATCGCGCGGATCTTCTCCGGCGTGATGGCGGCCGTTCCGGGCGTGGCCGGCGCGCTTTTGGCGCGACGCGACTAAAGGGGATCGCCATGTACGCCGTCGAAGTGCGCGAGCACATCATGATCGCCCACAGCTTGCCCGGCGAGGTGTTCGGCCCGGCTCAAAAGCTTCACGGCGCTACCTATGTCGTCGACGCGACGTTCTTTCGTGAAACTCTGGGTGAGGACGAGATCGTCGTCGATATCGGCCTGGCGCTCGACGCGCTGAAGCAAACCCTTGCGCCGATCAATTACGCCAATCTCGACGAGCTTCCGCAGTTTGCAGGAAAGAAGACGACCACCGAGTTTCTTTGCAAACACGTTTTCGATGCGCTCAAGGATGCGATCGGGGACGGCCGATTGGGGCCGGAGGCTGGCGAGATCTCGCGGCTTCGGGTCACTCTGAACGAAAGCCACGTCGCGAAAGCTTGGTACGAAGCCGCCCTTTAAGCGAGCGTCGTCCGCTTCACCCGTTCAAGGATTTCATGCGGTCTCGTTTCCGCCGGGATCAACAGCAGCCCGGAGCGGCGCAGCGCCAAGCCCAGCTTCCGCGATCCGGTGACGACAGCGAACGGGGCCGCGAAGATCAATCCGAGCAAGCCGGGCGCAAACCAGGGCAACGCCGCTGGGGCGAAGGCGGCCAGGAAGAGCGTTGTTCCAGCGCCGAAGACCGTCGGCGGCCAGAAAACACGCCAGGCTTGCGGCCAACTTAGACCGTCCGCGTCTCGGGCCGGGGCCATCCAGACCGAGCCGTTGCGCTTTTCGAAGCCCAACCAGAGCGCGATGATCGACATTCCAGTCAGGAACAGGATCGCCGGAGCCTGCAAAACGGTGAAAACGATCTCGAGCACGGTCGAAAAAAGGTAAGCCGCCCAGCCGCCAAACACCGCGGCTCCGCCCTGCGAGCGAACAGCGTCGACATACCCAACCAGTTTTGGCGCGAGCGACAGCGCCAGAAGCGTGAGAAAGAACAGACCCGCTTCGCCGCTATCGATTTCAGGCGCATCCGAGTCGACGGTCTTCAGCGTCGCCAGGAGCGCGCAAAACAACACCGCAGGGGGCACAAGAAAGAGCGTGAAAAGATGGGCGAGGTGAAAACGGTTCATTCCGGTCAGCTCAGGCAACCCCAGAAGATAGGCGTATTGCATGTTGCACCGTCCCCAGCGTTGGTCGCGGAGCGCGAACTCGGCCGCTGTCGCGGGATGATCTTCCCAACTCTCGGTCGGTTCGGGCAGCAACCTGACTTCGTATCCCGCCGCGCTCAGCATCGCCGCTTCGACATGATCATGACCCAGCACTGGGCCGCCGAGAGGTGGTCTCGCGGCGATCTGGGGTAAGCGGCAATGGGTCTTGAAGGGCGCGACACGCACGAACGCGTTGTGCCCGCCGAAAGGACCCGCGTCCGCCTGCCACCAAGCGTGCCCGAGGTAATGGGTGCGAACCGTGCACTGCGAACCAAAGCGCAGGAGGCGTGTAAACAGCGGCTCGCCCGCCGCTGGAAAGATCAGACTCTGCAAGAGGCCCAGCTTCGGATGCCGCTGCATGATCATCGCATGCGCGCCGATCGCCGCGCCCGACATGACGCTGTCCGCGTCGAGGCAAAGCATCAGGTCGTAGTCCTCGCCCCGGTGATCGACGAAGTCGCGGATGTTGCCCGCCTTGAACCCCTCATTCCCGTCGCGGCGTCGATAGTATGCGGCGGCGTCGCCGGCAAGCTGTGGCCGCAGTCTTTGGAAGAGTTCTTCTTCCGTGGCGGCGATCTCCGGCTGGTCTGTATCCGACAGAACGAAAACGTCGAACTGCGCGCTGGACGTGGTTGTTTGCAAATTCTCGCGGATCGCGACCAAACGGGAGAAGACGCGGGCTGGATCCTCGTTGCGGACGGTCATCAAGATCGCTGTCCGAAGGCTGAGTTCTTCGGTCCCCTCAGACCCTCGAGCGACCGGCGTCGTCGCCTGAGTTGGATCGCTGCGGAACATGAATAGATAGAATGCGACAATAGCGTTCACGAAGAGGAAGACGATCCATGCCGCCGGTGCTATCGTGCTCAGAAGCAGGAGCGCGTCTAACAGACCGATCCCGCCGGGGGAAAGGATCATTGAGAGCCAAGCCAGCACCCCTATTGTCAGCGTGGCGGTCGCCGTGAAGACGACGATCCGCCTGACGACAATGGAGCGTCTCGCTTGAATCCCGGCCGGGGTGCGCTCTGGGTTGCTCGCGGCGTCGGGTCGGTCATTGGGGACGTCGCGGGACATTGAAACAGCGCTTGTCTTGGGGAACCTAAGGTTTGGGAAGTGTCCTATGAAATACACGCCAAACTGGCTAGCCCTGCGTGAGGACGCCGACGCACGCGCGCGCGACCGCAGGCTCATCGAGCAGCTTGGCGCCGCGCTTTCGGAACGAACCGAGCCGCTGATCGTCGATCTTGGCTGTGGAACCGGCGCGCTTCGTCGAGCCCTGACGAACGTGGCGCCGGCGTCGGCTCGATGGCGGATGGTCGATCATGACCCCGATGTCCTCGCAGTCGCGCGGGAGAGGTTTCCGGAAGCTGACGTTCTGGATCTCGATCTGGCGGAGGAGATCGAACGAGCTGTCGCCGACGCAGATTGTGTGGCCGCGACCGCGTTCTACGATCTTGTGTCGCTCGACTGGCTCGACCGCTTCGTCCGTTTGCTCCCTCAAGATGCGATCGTCTACGCGGCGCTGACTTATGACGGCCGCGAACACTGGCGGCCCCGCCATCGCGATGACGCGGATGTTTTGGAGGCGTTCCACAAATATCAGCGACGCGACATCGGATTTGGGCCGGCGCTTGGGCCAGACGCCGCCGCGAAACTGACGCAGTTGCTTTCCGAGCGCGGTTGGAACGTGTCCACTGCGGACGCATGGTGGCGGCTCGACCCGGACTCCGAGCCTGAGCTTGTCAACGAGCTGGCCGATGGGATCGCGATGGGCTCGGAAGCGAGCGGAGTGAAGGCTGGCGCATGGCGCCCCTTCTTGCGTCACAGCATCGAGATCGGGCATCTCGACATTCTTGCCTTGCCATCTGACGAAAACGTCCAGGCGACGCCGGATTCCGCCTAGACCGCGTCGCGTCAATGCTGTGATCTCCTCGAAGACTTGAAAGAGGAGCGTCATGCGTCTGGCAGACCTTGAGACCTTCGTCGTTGGAAATCCGCCGCCCAGCTTTGGCGGGCGCTATTTCATCTTTGTGAAACTGACGACGGCCTGCGGGATCGTCGGCTATGGCGAGATCTACGCCGCGACTTTTGGGCCGAGCGTCATCGAGGCGATGACCCAGGACGTCTTCGCCCGTTGGTTTGATGGCGAGGATCCGCATCATATCGAACGGATGTGGCGGCGGGCTTACAGCGCCGGTTTTTCGCAGCGGCCGGACGTCTCGATGATGGGCGTGGTCTCTGGGCTCGAATGCGCCTGCTGGGACATCGTCGGAAAAGCCGCAGGAAAGCCGGTCTACGAGCTGTTGGGCGGAAAGGTGCGCGAACGGGTTCGGACCTACACCTATCTGTATCCGACCGATGGGAACGTCTACCCGGATCCCGATGACGGGCCCAACGTGTACGACGATCCTGACATCGCCGCCGAGCGCGCGGCGTACTGGGTCGCGCAGGGGTGCACCGCGGTGAAGTTCGATCCCGCAGGGCCTTACACGGTGATCGATCCGCACATGCCCAGCCTTGAGGATCTCGATCGCTCGGAACGGTTCGTCACGCGTCTGCGCGAGGCGGTGGGCGACAAGGCGGATCTCCTGTTTGGGACGCATGGGCAGTTCACCAGCGCCGGGGCCATCCGCATGGCGAAACGGCTCGAAAAGGCCGACCCGCTCTGGTTCGAAGAACCAACCCCGCCCGAAATGCCCGAGGAGATGGCGAAGGTCGCCCGCGCGACCTCGGTGCCGATCGCCACGGGCGAGCGGCTTTGCACCAAGTACGAATTCGCGCGTGTGCTGCAGACCGGAGCCGCGTCGATCCTGCAGATGGCTCTTGGGCGCGTCGGCGGCCTGTTGGAGGCCAAGAAGATCGCAGGCATGGCCGAAGCGCATTACGCGCAGATCGCGCCGCATCTCTATTGCGGTCCGATCGAGGGCGCGGCGAACCTGCACCTCGCGACCTGCTCGCCCAACTTTCTGATCCTCGAGAGCATCGAGCGCTGGGATGGGTTTCACGCCAAGATCTTGAAGTCGCCGATGCGTTGGGAGGAGGGGTACGTGATCCCGCCGACCGAGCCGGGATTGGGCGTCGAACTCGATGAAGAGGTCGCCAGAGCGCACCCCTATGAAGGGGAACAGTTGCATTTAGAAATGGCCGATGTGGACAGTTTGCGGCCATAAGCAGAACAAAGAGGGAGTCGCCGCATGCGCGTCGGATTTATCGGGTTGGGGAATGTCGGCGGCAAGCTGGCGGGCAGCCTATTGCGAAACGGGTTCGACCTGACGGTCCGCGACCTTGATCAGGAGGCGGCGCGGCCTTTCCTCGAGGGGGGCGCCAAATGGGCGGACAGCCCGGCCGAGATGGCCGCGAACGTCGATTACATCATCACCTGCCTGCCGAGCCCCGCGGCCTGCGCGGCCGTCATGGAGGGCGAGGGCGGCATTCTCGCGGGCATGCGTCCCGGCCTGATCTGGGCCGAGATGTCGACGACGGACGAGGCGGAAGTCAAACGTCTCGGCGGCCTGGTCGCGGCGCAAGGCGGGCTCCCAATCGATTGTCCGGTTTCTGGCGGATGCCACCGCGCCGCGACGGGCAATATCGCGATTTTCGCCGGCTGCGAGCGCGAGACCTTCGAGAAGGCCTTGCCGGTGTTGACGCGGCTCGGTCGGCGGGTGCTGCACACCGGTCCGCTGGGGTCGGCTTCAGTGCTGAAGGTGATGACCAACTTTCTTGCGACGACGCATCTGGTCGCGCTGTGCGAGGCGTTGACCGTGATGGACCAGGCCGGCGTTGATCTCGGAACCACCTACGAGGCGATCCGCATCAGCTCGGGCAACAGCTTCGTGCACGAGACCGAAAGCCAGATGATCCTCAACGGCTGCCGCGACATCAACTTCACGACCGATCTCGTGCTGAAAGACATTGGATTGTTTCAGGCGATCGCGGATCGAAACGGCGTGCCGCTGGAGGTCAATCCGATGGTCATCGGCATCATGCAGGATACAGCGGCGCGGTATGGCGAGCGTTGCCAGTCTGATGATGTGATCCGCCGCCTGGAAGAGGCGACGGGCGCCGACATCCGCTATCCCGGCTTCCCGTCGGAGATGATCGACGACGAACCCGAGGAGCAAGGGTACGAGGTCGGGCGAGGGACAGCCTGACCTCGCCCCCGAACGGCTCTAGAACGGGAGCGTCGCGCGGAGGGTCGCGTTGAAGTCTGTGCTGTCGTGATCCGGGCGGCCGAGCTCGACGCCGGCGTCGAGCGCCATGCCGTCCGCCCGTGCGAGGGTCAGATCGGCGCCGATGAAGGGGCGCACGGCTTGCTGTTCGTCGAGCGTGAAGTCGAGCGCCTGGCCCTCGACCGTGCTGGAGACCTCGTCGCCGTCGACATGCTGGAAATCCGCGCCGAGCCGCAGGCCTGCGGTCACGCCGGCGCCGTCGAACGGGCCAAAGCCGCGGACCTCGCCCCAGTTCACGATCCGCGCGGCCTGGGCCCGCAGCTCGTAGATCCGGGTGGTGCGCGCGTCGACGTCGAGGGGCAGGGCGCCGCCGTCCTCCTCGTAGCCTTCGGTGAAGACGGCGGCGGCGCGCAGGCGCAGGCTCGGGCGCAGCTGCGCGTCCTCGGCCGGGTCGAGATCGGCGCTCAGCCCGATCATCGGCATGACGAAGACCGCGCCGTATTCGGCCGAGAGCTCGCGCAGGCCGGTGGCGGCGGTGTTGTCGGCGATGGTGCGGTCCTGATCGGTGTGCGAGTAGCCCACGGTCAGCCCGCCGGTCACGTCGACCGGGCCGAGCGTCGCGCCGGTCTGATAGCCGGCGAAGAGATGCCAGCTTTCGGCGTCAAAGCTCTGTTCGCCGTCCTGCGCGCCGAGCGCGCCGCCGATATAGAGATCGCCGGCGAGCATTTCGCTATAGCGGCCGAAGACGAGCCCGGTCAGCGTGCTGTCATAGGCGCCGCGGTCGCTGGTCGCGTCGGCGTCGGTGCGGTTGTAGAAGGTCTGGCCCCAGATCGCGTTCGGCGCCGCACCGCCGGCGTTGAAGGTGAGGACCTTTAGCGCCTGGGCTTGGTTCTGCGTCTGGTTCTGGGCCTGTCCGCGGCCCGGCGTCTGGCGGCCTCGGTCGACCGCGTCGAGGATGCGCCGGCCAAGATCCGCCTGCATCTGATCCCCGGCGAGGAACCCTGTGGGATCCACCGCCACGACCGTGTCGCCGAC
>ERZ1740059.20-NODE-20-length-83766-cov-6.536274_pt1 | contig 83766 bp, 77 predicted proteins | sample MGYA00581744_ERZ1740059 | MGnify/ENA primary metagenome ERZ1740059 (study PRJEB43018, sample SAMN04849738) | marine metagenome | isolation source: floating plastic debris | place: Pacific Ocean | collected 2008-08-28 | study: EMG produced TPA metagenomics assembly... | reverse complement strand
GGCACTGGGCTTGGCCTCTCGACGGTTTACGGCATCGTAAAGCAGTCAAACGGCTATATCTTCGCCCAAAGTCTGGTTGGCGAGGGGACGACGTTCCGGATCTTCCTGCCGCGCGACACCGCACAGACGACCACCGAGGCGACCGCGGCGACCGATACCGGCGCCGGCGCCGGCGCTGAGACGTTGCCGCCTTCTCTGCGGGAGGCGGCGGCGCTGGTCGCCGGCGGCGGCAATACGTACACGCTCGATGGTCGGATGTAGGAGGCGCCGGCAAAGCCCGTCGACCTTACAGGGGAAGAGACGATATTGCTGGTCGAGGACGAACCACCCGTCAGAATGCTGACGGGCCGCGCGCTGCGGGCCAAAGGCTACACGGTGCTCGAGGCGCCCAGCGGAGAAGAGGCGCTCGAGATCCTCGAGGACGAGAACCAGCTGATCGACTTGATGCTGTCGGACGTGGTGATGCCGAACATGGATGGTCCGACGTTGATCCGGAAAGTCGCGGACATGCGGCCCCAGCTGAAGACGCTGTTCATGTCCGGTTACGCCGAAGACGCCTTCCGCGCCAACCTGCGCGAGGGCGAGAAGTTCGGTTTCCTGCAAAAGCCCTTCAAGCTCAACGATCTCGCCCAGGCTGTACGCCGCGAGTTGGATTCGCGGTGAGCGGGAAGCTGACGGTCTTAAATGCAAGTGTTTTTGATCTGTTCTTGCGAAATAGGAACAAATGACGTACAAACGCCGCGTGGACAGGGTTAATCCGCCATGAAATAACGATAAGGCGAGAGGCGACAGCGATGTCTTACGCGGTGTTGAGCAGTGATGCGGACGTTCTGACGAGCGGCGACGAGAGGAACGACATGGACAAGCGGAAGGCGCTGGAATCGGCGCTCCAGCAGATCGAGCGAAACTTTGGCAAAGGCTCGATCATGAAGCTCGGCCAGAGCGAAGCGACGATGGATATAGAGGCGGTCCCCACAGGCTCTTTGGGTCTGGACATCGCCCTGGGGATCGGCGGGTTGCCAAAAGGCCGGATCATCGAAATCTACGGCCCGGAGAGCTCGGGCAAGACCACGCTGGCTCTGCATTCGATTGCGGAAGAGCAGAAGAAAAGCGGCGTCTGCGCCTTTATCGACGCAGAGCACGCGCTTGACCCTGTTTACGCGCGCAAGCTGGGCGTTGATGTGGACGAGTTGCTGATCTCCCAGCCCGACGCCGGAGAGCAGGCGCTGGAAATCGCCGACACGCTGGTCCGTTCCGGAGCGGTGTCGTTGGTGGTCGTCGACTCGGTGGCGGCGCTGACGCCACGGGCGGAGCTGGAAGGCGATATGGGCGACGCGCAGGTCGGTCTTCAGGCGCGCCTGATGAGCCAGGCGATGCGCAAGCTGACCGGGTCGATCTCGCGCTCGAAATGCATGGTGATCTTCATCAACCAGATCCGCATGAAGATCGGCGTCATGTTCGGCTCGCCGGAGACGACGACGGGCGGCAACGCGCTGAAGTTCTACTCGTCCGTGCGACTCGACATTCGCAGGATCGGTTCGATCAAGGACCGTGATGAGGTGGTCGGCAACACCACCCGCGTGAAGGTGGTGAAGAACAAGGTGGCTCCGCCGTTCAAGCAGGTCGAATTCGACATCATGTACGGCGAAGGGATCTCGAAGACGGGCGAACTGGTCGATCTCGGCGTGAAAGCCGGCGTCGTCGACAAGTCCGGCGCCTGGTACTCCTACGGCGATCAACGGATCGGCCAGGGCCGAGAGAACGCCAAACAGTTTCTGAAGGACAACGAGGACATCGCCCGCGAGATCGAAGGCAAGATCCGCACCTCTCACGGGCTCGACCTCAGCGTTCCTCCGGGAGAGGAGCGCGACGACGCCGAGGATGACGGCCCGACCTTGCTCGAGGCCTAAAGCGCAGATGGCGACGGCGCCGTCTCCGTCGTCGCCCTTACCTGCGCCTTCGCGTTCCGTCGCTCGCCGCGAAAGGGCAGGCGCGGCTGCGGGGGCTCGGCGGTGATCGCTCCTGACACGCGCCGGTTCGTTCGGATTGCTGAGCAAGTCCAGACAGTATGCGCCACCAGGCGACGTTCGTCGCATGAGCTCGGGGTTGCTACCTGCTCTGAAGTCTCTGTGTCTCTGCGTCTGCTCCCAAGTTTTTGCTGTCTTGCTGCGCGCCGGCGCGGTGACGCGTGTAAGCCGCTCATTCCCAACAAATTGTGTTCAGATCGCTGGAAACTGGACGCCCAGCCAGCCCGCCGTTAGAAGCGCCGCAAACCTGCTCCATATCTGGAGCACGCAAAAATCGACGGAGCCCGGCGCATGCCCAGCCTGAACGAGATCAGGTCGACATTTCTGAATTACTTCGAGAGCCACGGTCATATGCCCGTGGACAGCTCGCCCTTGGTGCCGCGAAACGATCCGACGTTGCTCTTCACCAATGCCGGCATGGTGCAGTTCAAGAACGTCTTCACCGGCGTCGAGCACCGTGACTATGTCCGTGCGGCGACCTCGCAGAAATGCGTCCGCGCCGGCGGTAAGCACAACGACCTCGACAATGTCGGCTACACCGCCAGACACCACACGTTCTTTGAGATGCTCGGGAACTTTTCCTTTGGCGACTACTTCAAGGACATGGCGATCGAGCTCGCCTGGAACCTGATCACCAAAGAGTTCGGACTGCCTGAGGACAAGCTCCTGGCGACGGTGCATTCGTCTGACGAGGAAGCCGCCGCCTTGTGGCGCAAGATCGCGGGTTTGCCCGACGACCGGATCATCCGCATCGACTCCGATGACAACTGGTGGCGTATGGGCGACACAGGACCCAACGGTCCGTGCACCGAGATCTTCTATGATCACGGCCCGGACATCGCTGGCGGCCCCCCCGGCAGCCCTGATGAAGACGGCGACCGGTTCATCGAGATCTGGAACCTGGTCTTCATGCAGTTCGAGACCTTCCCTGGCGGCGAGTCCAAACCGTTGCCGGCGCCGTCGGTCGACACTGGCATGGGGTTGGAGCGCATCGGCGCGGTCCTGCAGGGCGAACACGACAACTACGACACGGACCTGATGCGCTCGCTGATCGAAGCCTCGGCCTCGGCGATCTCCAGCGATCCCGACGGCCCGGCCAAGTTCCATCACCGGGTCATCGCCGACCACCTGCGCTCGACCAGCTTTCTGATCGCCGATGGCGTGATGCCGTCGAACGAGGGCCGCGGCTATGTCCTGCGGCGGATCATGCGGCGCGCCATGCGGCATGCGCACCAGGCCGGTTCGCAGGATCCCGTGATGTTCAAGCTGGTGCCGGCGCTGGTCGCGCAGATGGGGCAGGCGTTTCCAGAGCTCGCGCGCGCGCAGCCGCTGATCGAGGAAACGCTGAAACTTGAGGAGACGCGCTTCAAAACGACCCTGGATCGCGGTCTGAAGTTGCTCGACGCCGAACTCGCGGAGCTCGACGCGGACGCGCCTTTGCCGGGCGAAACAGCGTTCAAGCTCTACGACACATATGGTTTTCCGCTCGATCTGACGCAGGACGCTTTGCGCGAGAAAGCGCGGGAAGTCGATGTTGAAGATTTTGACGCCGCGATGGCCGAGCAGAAGGCCAAGGCGCGAGCCGCATGGTCAGGGTCGGGCGAGGCTGCAGACGAAAGCGTCTGGTTTGATCTGCGCGAGGAGATCGGAGCAACCGAGTTCCTTGGCTACGACACCGAGACAGCGGAAGGCGTTGTGCGGGCGATCGTCCAAGATGATGGCCGCAAAGGCTCGGCTCAGAAAGGCGAGACGATTCAATTGATCGTCAACCAGACGCCATTCTACGGCGAGTCGGGTGGTCAGGTTGGCGATCAGGGCGAGTTGAAAACCGTCACTGGCCGGGCGCGCGTGATCGATGTGAAAAAGCGCGCAGGCGACCTGTTTGTTCACGAGGCCGTCGTTGAGGAGGGCGAGATCGTTCAGGGCGAACCCGCCGAGCTCCGCGTCGACACTGCTCGGCGCGCGGCGATCCGCGCCAATCATTCGGCCACGCACCTGTTGCACGAGGCGCTGCGCGGCGCGCTCGGCGATCACGTCGCACAGCGCGGCTCGCTTGTGTCGCCGGATCGCTTGCGCTTTGATTTTTCCCACCAAAAGGGCATGAGCCCTGCGGAAATCGCGCAAGTCGAACGCGAAGTGAACGCATATGTCCGTCAGGATGCGGAGGTGTCGACCCGCGTGATGACGCCTGATGAAGCCCAGGAAATGGGCGCGCGCGCGCTGTTCGGCGAAAAGTACGGCGACGAGGTTCGCGTCGTGTCGATGGGCGCCCGGCCGGAAGGCGAGAGCGGACTCGCTGGCCGCGTTTATTCGCTCGAGCTGTGCGGCGGCACCCACGTTCACCGAACAGGAGAGATCGGCCTTCTGGTCGTCACCGGAGAGAGCGCGTCGGCGGCGGGCATTCGCCGTGTCGAGGCGCTCACCGGCGCTGCGGCCTTCGACTACCTCTCGACCCAGGACATGCGTTTGACCGAAGCGGCGGCGGCTCTCAAGGCGCGTCCGGAAGACGTCGCCGAGCGGATCCGCGGCCTTCTGGATGATCGAAAGAAGCTGGAAGCCGAGATTGCGGAGCTGCGCAAACAGATCGCCCTTGGCGGCGGCGCGTCCGACGGACCGGAGGCGAAGGAGGTTGGCGGCGTCCAGTTCCTCGCGCAGGCGCTGTCGGGCGTCAGCGCCAAAGATCTTCGCGGATTGATTGACGAACACAAGAAACGGCTTGGATCCGGCGCGGTGCTGTTGATCACCGACGCGGGCGGAAAGGCGGCTGTGGCGGCGGGCGTCACGGATGATCTGACAGACAAGCTGTCGGCGGTCGACCTCGCTCAGGCCGCGGTTGCGGCATTGGGCGGTCAGGGCGCCGGCGGCCGGCCGGGCATGGCTCAGGGGGGTGGTCCCGACGTCTCGAAAGCAGCTGACGCGATCGCGGCCGCCGAACGGGTGCTGGCGGGCTGACCGGCGGCGCCAGGTCCCTCGACGCCAGGTCCCTCGACGCGCAAGCGACTTGCAACTGAGCAGACGCCCGGATCATCTAACGGGACGATCTGGCTTGGCGATTGGGCGTGCGCAAAGATGAGCTACCGAACTCTGCGAGATCGGACTTTCGAGCTTCTTGAAGCGGGCGGGGCAGGCAAGCCCGTCAGCTGGATCGTGGATATGGGGCTGGCGGTCCTTATCCTCGCCAACGTCGCCGCGGCCGTGCTCGAGACCGTGCCGGAGTACCGAGCGCTCTATGGAAACGCCTTTATCCGCTTCGAGTTGATCTCGGTTGCGATTTTCACAATCGAGTACATCTTGCGGGTCTGGTCTTCGACGGCGCAGCCGCATCTCGCGCAACTCGGGCCGATCCGTGGGCGGCTGGTTTTTATGAGCCGTCCGTTCCCGGTCATTGATCTCATCGCGATCGTGCCGTTCTACCTGCACGTCTTCTTTGGCCTGGACATCAAAGCATTTCTCGCGCTCCGTCTCCTCCGCCTCCTAAAGCTGGCGCGTTATTCAACCGCTTTGACGACGATCCTGAAGGTGATCGTGCAGGAGCGCGTCGCGCTCTTCGGCGCGCTCTTGCTCATGCTGGTCACGCTTGTGATCTCCTCCACCGTGATGTTCGTGATCGAACACGAGGTCCAACCCGACAAGTTCGGCTCGATCCCCGAGACGATGTGGTGGGCGATGGCCACTCTGACGACGGTCGGCTACGGCGACGTCACGCCGATCACGACGATGGGGAAAGCTTTTGGCGGCCTGATCATGATTTTCGGACTGGCGCTGTTCGCGCTGCCGATCGGGATCCTCGCCACCGGTTTCCAGCAGGAGATCCACCGGCGGGAGTTCGTGGTGACGTGGGGCATGGTCGCGCGCGTGCCGGCCTTTCAGCATCTGAGCGCCGGCGAGGTCGCAGAGATCATGCGCCTGCTGAACACGAGACGCCACCGTCGCGGCGAACTCATCATGACGCCGGGGGATCCGGCGACGGAGATGTTCTTCATCTCCAGCGGCGAGGTTCAGGTCGCCTATGACGGCGGGCCGTCCTCGCAGCTGGCCGAGGGAGACTTCTTCGGCGAGCGCGGGATCCTCGGCGAGGGACGCCGCCGCGGGCGGGCGACGGCGCTCACCGACGTGATGTTGCTGGTGCTTGAGAGCGCCGATCTCGAACGGATCATGGCGCGAAATCCCGGCCTTCGGGCGCAGGTCACCGGGCAAGAGCTGGCCGATGAGTGACACCGCCTCCTTGACCGAACACTCCAACCCGTCTGCCGCGGATTTGCTCAAGGGTCTCGCGCTGGGCGCCTTCGCGGCGTTGATCTGGGGCGGGTACTTCGCCTTTTCGCGCGCTGGCGTTCAGGCAGGGCTTGAGCCGGCTGACGTCGTCCTGATCCGATTTGCCGTCGCAGGGCTGATGATGACGCCCTTTCTGCTGCAGGCGGGATTGCGAGATCTCGGCGGGGTCGGCTGGGGGCGCGGCGCGGTGCTGGCGCTGCTGATCGGGCCGCTCTCGATCTTCGCCAGCGTCGGCGGCTACACGTTCGCGCCGATGGCCCATGGCACTGTGATCCAGCCCGCAACGGTGACCGTCAGCGCGTTGCTGTTGTCGGCCGCGCTTTTGGGAGAGACGCTGCGATGGGGCCGCGTTCTGGGCGTTGCTTTGATCCTGTTGGGGTTGTGCGCGATCGCCGGACCCGCCCTTTGGAGCGGCGATGCCGAGGCTCTGACGGGGGATGCGCGCTTTGTGCTGGCGGGGTTGATGTGGTCCGGTTTCACCTTGTTCACCCGCGCCTGGCGGCTTGGGCCAATGCAGACGGTGGCGGCGGTCAGCGTTCTTTCAGCCGTCGTCTACACGCCCTGGCACCTCACGATGGACACGCTGGAGCGGATCGCAGCGCTTTCGCCGTGGATGTTGGTTGGTCAGGTGCTGGTGCAGGGCGTTCTTGCAGGCGTGGTCGCGATCCTGGCCTTCACACGCGCTGTCGAGATCCTCGGCGCCGGGCGGGCCGGCTTGTTCACATCACTGGTCCCAGCGTGCGGCGTCTTGATCGGCATACCGCTGACGGGCGAGGCGCCGACGGCTTTGCAGCTCGCCGGGTTGGCGTTGGTCAGCTTTGGTCTGCTCTGGGCGATGGGAATTCTGCGGCTGCGGCGGCGTTAGATCAGCAACCCCGCCGCGCCTTCGTGCTTCAGCAGCCAGACTTTGTCCTCGACGCCGCCGGACGCGGAAAATCCGCCCAGCCCATCCGCGCCGAGAACGCGGTGGCATGGAATGATGATTGGGATGGGATTGGCGCCGCAGGCCCGGCCGACGGGTTGCGCCGCCGTGGCAAGCGCCTTGGCGATGTCGCCATATGTGCGGGTCTCGCCAAACGGGATTGCGCGCATCTGCTCGCAGACGGCGCGCTCAAACTCGGCGGCTTCGACGCGGAGCGGCAGATCGAAGTCCTGACGACGACCGTCGAAGTATTCCTGAAGCTGTCGCGTCGCCGCTTCGAGCAACGGCGTCGGCGGCTCGACCTCAGGGCCGCGGGCCGGCCAGGTGAGGCGAACGATCGCGCCATTGCGTTCAGTGATCTCGAGCAGACCAAATGGGCTTGGCGTGGTCGCCCGGAACTCGAGGGCGGTTTCGGTCACGCCAACCTCAATTCGAGCGGCTTGGGAATGGCCAACCGGGCAGCGCGCCATGCCCGGCGCGCCAGCGCCAGAACCAGACGCTGCCGCCGATCGCAAAGATCAGCAGCCATGGCGCGGTGAAGACCAGCATGATCGCCATGACGCTGAACATGAAGGCGAACCACAGCACAATCGGCGCAAAGCACAGGAGGCCAAAGCCGACGAAGATCTTCACATGCAGCGGCCAGTCGCGCCAGGCGTCGGCGAACCAACGGAAAAACGAGCGTGCAGACGTCGAGGCGGGGGCTGCAGCCGTGATGGCCGCCCCGCATCCTTCACAGCGCGTCGCCCAATCGGGTGCGCGCCCGCCGCAATAATCGCAGTGTTTCATCGTCCCCAACATATAGGAACGGAATTGCGAAACCGCTAACCCGCCAGCGCTTTGTTGAGGTTCTCGTCAATCTTCTCGAGAAAGCCCATCGTCGTCAGCCAACGTTGGTCCGGGCCGACCAGAAGCGCGAGATCCTTGGTCATGAACCCGCTTTCAACGGTTGCGATGACCGTTGTCTCGAGCGTTTCGGCGAAGGTTTTCAGCGCCTCATTCTCATCGAGCTTCGCGCGATGCTTGAGCCCGCCGGTCCAGGCGAAGATCGAGGCGATCGAGTTGGTCGAGGTCGCCTCCCCCTTCTGATGCTGGCGATAATGCCGTGTGACGGTGCCATGGGCGGCTTCGGCCTCGACCGTCTTGCCGTCCGGGGTCATGAGCAGCGAGGTCATCAGCCCCAGCGAGCCGAAACCTTGCGCCACGGTGTCGGACTGCACGTCGCCGTCGTAGTTCTTGCAGGCCCAAACGTAGCCTCCCGACCACTTCATCGCACAGGCGACCATGTCGTCGATCAAGCGGTGCTGGTACTCGATGCCGGCCTTCTTGAACTGCTCTTCGAACTCCTCCTCGTAGACCTGCTGGAAGAGGTCCTTGAACCGCCCGTCATAGGCCTTGAGGATCGTGTTCTTGGTCGAGAGATAGACCGGATAACCGCGCGCGAGACCGTAATTCAAAGACGCCCGGGCGAAATCGAGGATCGACTGATCGAGGTTGTACATCGACATCGCCACGCCGGCGCCCGGGGCCTGGAACACTTCGCGCTCGATCACCTCGCCATCCTCGCCGACGAACTTGATCGTCAGCGTGCCGGCCCCAGGGAAGCGGAAATCCGTTGCGCGGTACTGATCGCCGAAGGCGTGGCGGCCGACGATGACCGGTTCCGTCCACCCCGGCACCAGACGCGGCACGTTCTTGCAGATGATCGGCTCGCGGAAGATCACCCCGCCCAGAATGTTGCGGATCGTGCCGTTGGGCGAGCGGTACATGCGCTTGAGGCCAAACTCCTCGACGCGCGCTTCATCGGGCGTGATGGTGGCGCATTTCACGCCGACGCCGATCTCCTTGATCTTCTCGGCCGCGTCGACGGTGATCTGATCGTCCGTGCGGTCGCGTTCCTCGATGCCAAGATCGTAGTAGAGCAGGTTGATGTCGAGATAGGGCAGGATCAGCTTTTGCTTGATGAAGTCCCAGATGATCCGGGTCATCTCGTCGCCGTCGAGCTCGACGATGGGGTTTTCGACCTTGATCTTCGACATGTTGCGTCCCGCTCATGAAAGGCCCGCGCTCTCTATAGAGGCGCGGGCGTCTGACCGCCAGAGGGACAATCTGCGGTGATGCGTCTCGGCGCTTACGCGCCTCGGCGGCGGCGGAAAACAGCCAGTGCGCCGATCCCGCCCAGCAGCAGCGGCAGGGTCGCCGGGATCGGAATGGGGGCGACGTCGGAACCCTGCCCGTAGTTCGCGATCCGGCCGATCTGATCGTCGCTCAGCCCGACCAGATAGCCAGCTTCGCGCAGGCTTTGAATATCCCCCACCGTGCGCTTCATGATCTCTTCGGCGCTGTCCAGATCATACAAAACCGTGTCGAAAACTCCCCAGAAAAAAAGCAGGGAGATCGTCTCGCCCGGAGCAAGGTCAAACTCGAAAAGCGTGTTGACGTTGTCTACGTCCACGCGGTTGTTCGGCGCAAAGAGTCCCGAATCCGTCGGTGTCAGCTGGGCACCGTCTCCAAAGAAGGAGAAGCCCGTGAAAGGGTCACCGTTTCCGTCGTCAGATAACAGCGCGTAGGCGTCGTCCCCGTCAAAAGCGCTGTCGCCCGTGCCGCTTCTTTCGACCGTGATGTTGCTGTCGGCGCCACTGTTGACGCCTTGCTGCAGCGTAACCGGGGTCACATCGTTCGTTGGGTTGGTCAGTTCGATATAGGCGCGCGCCAACGGATCAGAATCGACGGTTTCGGCGCCAAAAAAGAACCATTCGTATGCGCCTGTCAGGCCGCCAGCGAAGACGGGATCGGCGACCAATTTGGTCCCGTTCGAACCTTCCGTGACATCAACGTCGCCATCGTCGTCATCGATCCCCTGCCCATTTACAGCGAACGACCCGTCATCGTAAGAGTCGCTGCTGTTTGGTGTGCGTGCGTCTTGCAGTAGCAACGATGTACCTACCGGGCTGCCGCCGAGAGTGTAGTCTTCGTTGTTCGTGTCTTGGCTTTTAACGTCTTGCCAAGTGACATTGCCACCAGCTCCGACGATATCGATACCACCACTTACATTGTCGTCGATATTGACCGTCACCGCCTGGGCGGGTGCGGCGCTGATGGCTGCGACCATCGCGGCTGCAGCGATGCCGCGCACGCGGTTGTTGAGGCTCTGTCCCATGTAATAATCCCCGAAAAATCTCCGTCGATCTGCATAAATCAGAGTTTTTCGGGATGTGTCAATCTGAAACGATTGATTGATCGGGATTTATAGCGTTAATGCTGTTGCTGTTTCGCCGTTGGACGCAGTGCGGCCCGAGACGGGGTCCCGGGCCGCTGATTGGGTCAGCCAATAATCGCGTTGAACGTCGGACTGGGACGCATCACCGCCGCCAGCTTCTCGGCGTTCGGGTGGTAGTACCCGCCCGTATCCGCTGGCGCGCCCTGAGCCGCCGCCAATTCGCCAACGATCTTCGTTTCGTTCTCCGCCAGCGCCGCGGCGATGGGCGCGAACTCTCCGGCCAGTTCGGCGTCTGACGACTGCGCCGCCAGCGCCTCGGCCCAATAGCGTGCGAACCAGTAGTGGCTGTCGCGATTGTCCGGCTCGCCGACCTTGCGGCTGGGGGAGCGGTCACGGTCGAGGACGCCCTGCGTCGCGGCCTCGACGGCCTCTCCGAGCACGGTGGCGCGGGCGTTGCCCTTGGCCTCGCCCAGGAACTTGAAGCTCTCGCCCAGGGCGCAGAACTCGCCCAGGCTGTCCCAACGCAGATGGTTCTCCGCCTGAAGCTGTTGGACGTGTTTCGGCGCAGAGCCGCCGGCGCCGGTTTCGAACAAGCCGCCGCCCTGCATCAGCTTCACGATCGAAAGCATCTTGGCCGAGGTCGCCAGCTCCAGGATCGGAAACAGGTCGGTCAGATAGTCGCGCAGCACGTTGCCGGTGATGGCGATGGAGTTCTCGCCCCTGGTGATCGTCTCCAGCGTGGCGCGGGTGGCCTCGCGCGGGGCCATGATCTGGAACGTGTCGGCGACGCCCTTCGCCTCGAGCAGCGGGCGCACATATTTCAGCAGCTCCCCGTCATGAGCGCGGGTTTCGTCGAGCCAGAAGATCGCCTGGCAGTTCTCGGCTTTCTGACGCGAGATCGCGAGGTTCACCCAGTCCTCGATCGGCGCCTTGCGGGTGGAGGCGGACCGCCAGATGTCGCCTTTCTCCACGCTGTGCTGGTGCAGGACCGTTCCGTCGTCGAGGATCATCTTGATCACGCCGTCTGCAGCGGCCTCGAACGTGGTCGGGTGCGAGCCGTATTCCTCGGCCTTCTGCGCCATCAGGCCGATGTTCTGCACTGTGCCGGCGGTGGCCGGGTTCAGCTTGCCGTTCTGTTTGAAGAACTTGATCGTCTCGTCATAGACCGGCGCGTAGGAGTTGTCGGGGATCACGCAGTTGGAATCGGCTTCCTTGCCGTCCGGGCCCCATCCTTTGCCGCCGGCGCGGATCAGGGCCGGCATCGACGCGTCGATGATCACGTCCGACGGAACGTGCAGGTTGGTGATCCCGCGGTCGCTGTCGACCATGTACATCGGCGGGCGCGACGCGGCGACCTCATCGATCGCCGCCATGATCGCGGCGTCGCCCTTCACGCGGTCGAGCAGATCGCCGAGACCCTGGTTCGGGTTCACGCCAAGCGCATCGAGCGCGTCGCCGTGTTTCTCGAAGACCGGCGCGAGCCAGGCCTTGACCGCGTGACCGAAGATGATCGGGTCGGAGACCTTCATCATCGTCGCCTTCATGTGCAGCGAAAAGAGCGTGCCTTCCGCCTTGGTCTTCTCGATCTCCTCGGCGAGGAATGCGCCGAGCGCCTTGGCGGACATGAAGGTCGCGTCGACGACCGTGCCGGCGGGGTAGGCGACGCCCTCCTTGAGAACGGTCTGGCCCTCTGCGGTTTCCAGGACGATCTTGGCGGTCGCCGCGTTTTCAAGCGTCGCGGAGGTCTCATGCGAGCGGAAGTCGTCGCCGTCCATCGAGGCGACGCGGGTCTTGCTGTCGGCGCTCCAGTCTCCCATGCGATGAGGGTTGGCCTGGGCGAACGCCTTGACGGCCTTGGCGGCGCGGCGGTCTGAATTGCCTTCGCGCAACACCGGGTTCACCGCCGAACCTTTGATCGCGTCGTAGCGCGCGCGCGTCGCCTTCTCGGCGTCGGTGCTCGGCTCCTCCGGATAGTCTGGCAGCGTGTAGCCCTGCTCCTGCAGCTCCTTCACGGCGGCGACCAGCTGCGGGACCGAAGCCGAGATGTTCGGCAGCTTGATCACGTTCGCCGAGGGCGTTTTGACCAGCTCGCCCAGCGCGGCGAGGTCATCCGATTGCCGCTGCGCGTCGGTCAGGTTTTCCGGGAAGGCCGCGATGATGCGGCCTGCGAGCGAGATGTCCTTGGTTCCGACGGTCACGCCGGCGGCGGCGGCGAATTTTCGGATGATCGGAAGAAGAGACCCGCTGGCCAGCTCCGGCGCTTCATCGACCTTGGTGTAGATGATGTCGGGTGTGGTCGTCTCGGCCATTGGGGTTCCCTCTTTGGTTGTTCGGACACGTCGCCTTGTGCTGGCGGTTGCGCCGTTTTGCAGCGCAACGAAATTTAATTTCGCGTGTCCTAGCATCGGGTCGGACCGCCCACAAGCGCAGGCGGGCGTCCAGAGGGTCGCAGGGCCTCGCGCCGTCTTCACATCCGCGTCGGTCTCGACGCGAGGCGTTTGCGTTCCGACCTCAGCCGCGCGACATAGCGCCTATGAGATTTCAGAAGAAACTGCGTCGGGTCCGGATGGGGCTGCAGACGGTGACGGGACTGGCCCGGAAGGGCTTTTTTATTCCCTATCGCTACGCCGAGGGCGTCGCGCCGCCGGGACCCTATCCGGAGATCGAAGCGATTTTCCGCGCCGCCGAACCGCAGTTTCGGGCGCTGCTGGCTCAGATCGCGGACCTGCGCGACGATCTCGACAGGATTGGCCAAACCGGCGCGCCGCCCAATCCGAGATGGGGGCAGCAATGGTTCCCAGCATTGGACGCCGCGGCGCTCTACGCGTTGATCCGCACGAGAAAGCCGGCCCGGGTCGTCGAGGTCGGCTCTGGTCACTCCACGCGTTTTGCCGCGCGCGCCATTTCGGACGGCGGCCTCGATACGAGCCAGATCTGCATCGATCCGGAGCCGCGGGCCAAACTCGACGGGTTGCCGATCCTTTGGCGCAGAGAGCTGCTGTCGCCGGAGCACGCGGATCTGTTCAAGGCGCTGGAGCCCGGCGATATCGCTTTCTTCGACAGCTCGCACATTCTGATGCCGGGAACGGATGTCGACATCATCTACAACCGGCTGTTGCCGGTGCTGAAGCCGGGGGTGCTGATCCATATTCACGACATCTTGCTGCCCGACCCTTATCCGGAGGCGTGGGAGTGGCGAGGCTATAACGAGCAAAACGCTTTGGGGCCGCTTTTGGTCGGCGGAGCCGCCGAGCCGGTTTTCAGCAGCTGGTATGCTCGCACCCGGCTCGATCCTGAATTCCAGCGGCCGCCAGACGGCGCTTTAGAAACCAGTCTTTGGCTTGAGCGAACTGGGTAGACGGCCTAAGTCGCGGGCATGTCCGGATCCAATCGTCATCTGAAAGTCGACCCGTTGCGGGGTCCCGCCTTCGTTCTCGTCGAACCGCAAATGGGCGAGAACATCGGCGCCGCCGCACGGGCGATGTGGAATTTCGGCCTTGCCGAGATGCGCATCGTCAACCCACGGGACGGGTGGCCGAACGAACGCGCCATTGCGATGGCTTCCGGGGCGACGCGGGTGATCGACGCGGCCCGGGTGTTCGAGACGACGCCGCAGGCCTGCGCCGATCTCACGACGGTCTACGCCACCACGGCGCGCCCGCGGGAGATGACCAAACACGTGCTGACGCCGGAGGCCGCTGTCGCGGATATGGCCACGCGAATGGCGGCCGGCGAAAAGCTGGGGGTGCTCTTTGGCCGAGAGCGCACGGGTCTCGAGAACGACGACGTTCTCTTGGCCAACGCCATCATCACCGTGGACGCAAACCCAGCCTTCTCCTCGTTGAACCTGGGACAGTGCGTGTTGCTGATGGCCTATGAGTGGCGGCGCACACAGGCGCCGGCGGACGGCGTCGCTTACGAGACCGGCGACGGCGCCATCGCAAGCCAGGACGATGTTGAGCGGCTGAACGCGCATCTGGTCGAAGAGCTCGACGCGGTGAACTACTTCTGGCCGGAACAAAAACGCGAGGCGATGACGGCGAGCCTGCGCAATCTGCTGTCCCGCACGCCGTTGACTGAACAAGACGTGCGCATGATGCGCGGCGTGATCCGCGCCCTGTCAGAGAAACCTCGGCGACGCAGCTGAGACCCTAGCGATCATCCTTTGGCGCAGCCGGCGCGGTTTGCTCTTCTTCGAGCAGGCGTCTGGCGGCCGCCCCAGCGGCCTCAGCGGCGTGCGCGGGCGGCGCGTCGGCGGTGACGTGCACGGTCACCTCGCGATTGGCGAAGCGGATGCCCGCCTCCTCGAAAGCGGATCTGATCCGGTGCAAAAGCTCGCGGCGCAGAACCCATTGCTCGCCCGGCGTCGCCATGAATTTCACGCGCAGGATCATCGCGGAGTCTTCCATCTGGATGACGCCCTGGCTTTTCGGGGGCTCTTGCAGTTTTGGACCGAGTTCCGGATCCTCCATCATCTCCGCGCCGATTTTCTTGATGATCTTTTTGACCTGCGCGGGGTCGGTATCAAACGTGAGCCGTAGCGGCAGCTTCATGATCACCCAGTCGCGGCTGTAATTGGTGAGGGTCTGGATCTCGCCGAAGGGGATCGTGTGCACGGCGCCCTTGTGATGCCGAAGCTGAAGGGAGCGGACAGAGATCCGCTCGACCGTGCCCATGGTCGAACCGATCTCGACATACTCGCCACGCCGAAAGGCGTCGTCGATCAGGAAGAACACCCCCGACATGACGTCACGCACGAGTGTCTGAGCGCCAAAGCCGATGGCGATGCCAATGACGCCGGCGCCGGCGATCAGGGGGGCGACGTTGACGCCCATGCTGGCCGCCGCGGTGAAAAAGCAGGTTATCGCGATGACCCCGAAGGCGAAGCTCCGAAACAACGGCAGAAGCGTCGCCGCGCGGCTCGCGCCCTTGGCGCCGCCTTCGCCTCCGCTTTCGCCCGGTTGCGCCGCAGGCGCTTCGCCCGCAAGACGCACGTCGATCGCCGTTCGCAGCAAATCCCAGACGGCGTAGCCCACCAGGCCGGTGACGGCCACGTCGACGATGGCGCGCAAAAGCCAACCACCGACGCCGGCATTCCCCAATTGCGCGAACTCAAAGCCCCAGAGCGCTAGGAAAATCGCGGCTCCAACGACCAGAAACAACAGACGCAGCGTCCGTCGAATGGCGTCAGCCAGTTTCGCGTTCAGGTCTTTCTGCGCTCGCAGGTAACATCCGATGACGAGATCCAAGATCGTCAAGCTGATGATGAGCGCAAGGCTGTTGGTCGCGATATCCCCAACCGTTTCCGAGTAGTCCGACAGCAGGAACCGAGACATCGCCGCAGCCCACAGGACAATCGAGTAGCCGATCGCCAGCACATGCCAGTTCTGGGAGATGACGCCGACCGGGGTGAGCTGCGCGTCAGCTGCAAGCGGCGGCGCCGCTTTCGAGATGTCTCTCTCCAGCACTAGCACGCCGACGATCGTACTCAGAGAAAACAGCGTCGCGACCCCGAAGATCATCAACTGGTGCTGGGTCTGATCGATCCCGTAGTTCAGCGCCAGGTCCACGCTGAAAAAGCCAAAGGCCCAGATCGCCACGACGCTCATGACCACGGCGCGCAGCCTGATCGTCGCTGCGTCATCCAACGGCAGCAACCGGTAGACGGCGTAGCTTCGCGGGAAACACAATTCCACCATCGCCAGAGCGGCCAGCAACACAGCTGTCGCGGCGACATAGGTCGAGACGAACAGGCGCAGGTCGTCGTTCTGAAAGCCCAGATACAACGCCGCCATGGCGACCACCCAGAAGACGACGACGCCCGAGAGTTCGATCAGCAGAAAAAGAACGGCGTCGGCGATCACGGACAATGAGGCGTAAGCGCCGACATCCTTGTTCTTCTCGGCAAGGGCGATCTGACGCGCGAGAGAGCGCCGTCGCCAAAAATAGCGAGCGATGAAACCAGCGCCGAATGCGACGATAAGCGCTGCGAACAAGGGCGCGACGCCTCCGAACCCGATAACGCGTTCTCGAAACACGTCGACCACGTGGCCCCAGCCGGGCGCCTCGGAGAAAAGCTCTGATATGCGCCAGCGCAGCCGTTCCGCGGGCAGCCGGGCCTCGGCGAGCAGTCCTTGCGAGCGCTCGGCGGGGGCGTCTGCCGCGTTCTTCGTGTAGATCTCCAGAAGAAGATCCCGGGCTTGTTGGTCGCTGATCCGGCTTAAGAGGGCTTGGAACTCCTCGCGCGTGAGGTCGTCCGGCAGCTCTGCAGGCGTTTCTCCAGTATCTGTGGTCGGTAGCATCGGCAGAGCGCTCTGTCCGAGCGCGGGCGCCGCGCACAGGCCCAAAAGCAGCAGAGCGATCAACGCGAACCGCCGCGGTGCGGTCGACGCCCATCTCCACGGCTCGCCCTGCTGAATTATCACCTTCGCTGCGCCCACGTCTGCGGCTCCCCTGACATCACTGAACCACGTCTATCAAGCGCGCTTTGAAATGGCGAACCCGCTTGCCCCGCATTTTTTTGCCTTCGGCGCGCGCTTCCGTCTCACTGGACGGCTGGCTCCTGGCGCAATAGGTGTCGCCCGACCAAGTCACTGAAAGACATCGGAGCCGCTATGTCCCGCTCGATCTTCGAAGAGGTTGGCGAACAACAGCCCGAAGAGCCGAAAGTCGTCCCCGGAGCCGCTGACGCGGAAAAGCGCCGCAACCGGTCCTTGATCGCGGCGTGGTTGCTCGTGCTTGCGGCGATGGTGGCCGCGCAGATTTTGGTGGGCGGTTTGACGCGCCTCACCGACTCCGGACTTTCGATCACGGAATGGCGTCCGGTCACCGGCGCGATCCCCCCGATGTCTGAGGCGGCGTGGCAGGTCGAGCTCGAAAAGTACCGCAGCACGACCGAGTACCAGGAACAGAACGCCGGCATGAGCCTTGAGGAGTTCAAGGTCATCTACTGGTGGGAATGGGGCCATCGCCAGTGGGGACGGCTGATCGGGCTCGTATTCGCGATCGGCTTCGCGGCATTCTACTTCCGTCAGATGATCCCTGCGGGCTGGACGGGCAAACTGCTCTTTGTCGGCGGTCTGGGGGCTTTGCAGGGCGTTATCGGCTGGTGGATGGTGGCGTCGGGTCTCGTCGGTCGCCTGGATGTCAGCCAGTATCGACTGGCGCTCCACCTGACGCTCGCCTTTGTCATTCTCGCGTTTCTGCTGTGGTTTGCGCTGTCGCTGCGCCGCGATGAGCGGTTCCTGCTTCAGGCGCGCCGGCGACGCGAGAGGGGAATGTTGCCCCTTGGCGGTGGGCTGCTGGTGTTGCTGCTGCTGCAAGTGACGATGGGCGCGTTCGTCGCGGGCATGGATGGCGGCATGATCTACAACCAGTGGCCGAAGATCGGCGACGGGTGGTTGTTGCCTTCGGGCGAGCCGTTCACGCCGTTTGACGCGCCGGCCGCAGCGCAATCGGTGCACCGCATTCTTGGATACCTCGTCGTCATTGCGGCCGCTGCCTTCTGGTGGCGGATGCGCGGTTCGGCGCACGCTCGCAGGCGCCGGTGGGCCGGGTACTTCGCAGTTGCGGTCGTGGTTCAGGTCGTCATTGGCGTCGCCACGTTGGCGCATGCGGCCGCACTGGGATGGGGCGTTTTGCATCAAGCCGGGGCAGTGGCGTTGCTGGCCGTTTTGATCCTGACCAAGCACCAGCTGGCCTATCCTGAAGAAGAACGGATTTCCGCCTGAGATGAGTGAAGCGCCCCATCCGATAGAGGACGCCGATCTCGACTGGGTGCTCGCGTTGAACCAGGCGCATGTCGCTGAAACCTCCGACCTCACGCGCGCCAGCCTCTCGCGCATGGTCGAGGAGGCGGCCTATGCGCGCTGCGTCGACGCGCCGGGCGCCTTCCTTCTCGTCTTTGATCAAACCGCCGACTATGACAGCCCGAACTTTCTTTGGTTCCGTGAGCGCTACGATCGGTTCCTCTACGTCGATCGGATCGTCGTGGCCGCGACCCACCGGCGTCGGGGACTGGCTAAAACACTCTATGAAGACCTGTTCGACGTCGCGCGCGCACTCGGTCATGCGCATGTCGGTTGCGAGGTCAATTCGGACCCGCCCAATCCCGGTTCAGACGCTTTTCACGAGGCGCTCGGCTTTGAGAAAGTCGGCGAGGCGCGGTTAATCGGACGCGGCAAGTCGGTTCGTTATCTTTCGAAACCGCTGTGAGTCGCAGCTGGTGCGGTCACTTCGGTTTCCGAACGGTCCCGATTGGCAACCAGTACGGCACTGTCGCGCGATACGCGTCGAACCTTTCGCCAAAGAGACGTTGGAACCGTCTTTCTTTGAAGAGCGGGCCGACCAAGCAGTAACCGGTGAGAGTGATCGCAACGGCGAGCTGATCAGGCGTCCAGACCGGGACAGTCCAAAGGGTCAGGGCGAACGTTACGTAGATCGGCTGCCGCGTGTACCGGAAGAGACCGGTCGTCGGCATGTCCGGGTAGCGTGGCGCGACGCCCCGCAGCACCGCCCACCATCCCAACAGACCGCTCTGAAGCTCGATCCCCGCATCGAGCATCGACTTCATCAACAGGGCCCAAGCGACGCAGTAAGCCGCTGTCAAAGCGTAGAAGGAAGCGCCTTCCGCCTCCCACCAGATGACGCCCGACGGCGACCAAAGCGCGAACAACAAAAACACCTGAAAAGCGGCGATCGTCGCGTATGTCGTGGACGCGAGGTCGCGTGCGAGGGCGTGCGGCGCCAAAGCCGTCAGCCATCCGCGGCCGCGCTCTGTCAGCAGAAACGAGTGAAGCAGTGGAAACTGCATGAGCAAGAGGACGTTGGGCGCCCAGCTCCATGGCGGCTCAAGCGGGCCCAGCGACCGGCTCATGCCGAAATACATGGCGGCGATCATGGCGCCGACGCCGATCGCGAACACGCCGTGGCATACGCCGCCGTAGACGAGGGCGAGGGCGGCGCGCCTCCAGTCGAGATTTTTCAGGCTCAGGCTGCTCATCACCTTGGGACCGCGTGTTCGACCTCATCGCAGGACGCATCGTCCTGCGGGACGCCAACTAGCGCTTGGTCCGGCGGAGTGAATTGCGACCGATGCGCTCAGTCGTCGGACCAGTCCGGCTCGCGTTTCTCGACAAAAGCCGTCACGCCTTCGACCGTGTCCTTCGCAACCATGTTCTCGGCCATCACCCGACCCGTGTAGGCGTAGGCCTCGTCGAGCGGCATTTCGAGTTGGCGGTAATAGGCCTCTTTGCCGATCTTCACGGCGGATCCGAGTTTCGAGGCCACGGTCAACGCAAGTTGCCATGTGTCGTTATGCAGTGTTTCGACACGCGCCAACCGATTGACGAGCCCGAGAGCCTGCGCCCGCTCCGCATCGATGAAGTCGCCGGTGGTCAGCATTTCGAACGCATGCTTGCGCGGGATGTTTCGGCTGCGCGCCACCATCGGAGTGGAGCAGAACAGACCGATATTCACGCCATTCACGCCGAACTGGGCGCGTCGGGCGGCGACGGCCATATCGCAGCTGGCGACAAGCTGGCACCCGGCCGCGGTGGCGAGGCCGTCCACTTCGGCGATCACCGGTTGGGGCAAACGGACAATGCTGGTCATCATCTTCGCGCATTTGGCGAACAGGTTGGTGAAATAGGCCAGATCGTCACCCCGTCCGCGGGCCGCGGTCATCTCCTTCAGATCGTGTCCGGCGCAAAAGGCGCGCCCAGCGCCCCGAACGATCACGACCTTGACCTCGCGGTCGGCAGCGATCTGGTCGAGCTCGCTTTGCAACGCGTCGATCAGCTCTTCAGAGAGCGCGTTGAGCTGGTTGGGTCGGTTCAGCGTGAGCGTGGCGATCCGGTCTTCCGTTTCCCGCAGCAGGACTGGCGCAGCGGCGACTGTATTTCCATCCGGCATCGTGTCTCCATTTGGGCTGAGGCCTTGCGGCTTTTGATTTGCTGATGGAGGGAATAGCCTGCGCAGCTGAAATCACAAAGAAATGCTTGAGCAGACAGGGAAGCGCGATGCAACAGCCGGTCCTGACCGAGAGAGAACTCTCAGAGTTTCTGGATGACGTCTTTCCGCAGGTTCGGGGGCAGTTCGTCGTCGAAGAGCTGTCGTCGATGCGCTCGCGGATGCGCATGCCGATCGCTGAGCGACATCTGCGTCCTGGCGGGACGGTCTCCGGACCGGCGATGTTCGCGCTCGCGGATGTCGCCTTCTATGCGGCGACCCTTGGGATGATTGGGCGCGAACCCCTCACGGTGACGACCAACCTCAACATCAACTTCATGCGCAAGCCAGCGCTGGCGGACATGATCGCAGAGGCGCGGATCCTCAAGCTGGGGCGGACGCTTTCGGTTGGCGACGTCACGCTGTGGTCGGACGGCAAGCCCGATCCGGTGGCGCACGCCACGTGCACCTATGCGATCCCACCGAAATCCACCGGGTGAACTTGGGGTATTCTATTACCACAAACAAAGATCATTGAATTTCTTGAAGAAATTCCACCATATTGGCCTTGATTGTCTGCATGAGTTTCGGTAGACCTCTGCTGTCGACGCGTCTTTCGGGGCGCGTTTCGTTGTTTTGCGCAGGGGCGTCAGCTCGCTGTCGAATATGCAAGGTCTCGAGAACCGATGAAAACCTACTCCGCCAATCATGAGCAGGCTGCGGCAGGCAAAAAGTGGATCATCGTCGACGCCGAGGGCGTCGTCCTGGGGCGCCTGGCCTCGTTGATCGCAGCGCGGCTCCGCGGCAAGCACAAGCCCACATTCACCCCCCACATGGACTGCGGCGACAACGTTATCGTTGTGAACGCCGACAAGGTTCAACTGACGGGCCGCAAGCGCGAGCAGATGGTGTTCCACTGGCACACCGGCTACCCGGGTGGGATCAAGTCGCGCACCGCGCGTCAAACGCTTGAAAGCGCGCATCCGGAACGGCTCGTTTTCCGGGCGGTTAAACGGATGATGCCGGGTGGTCCGCTCACCCGTCAGCAACTGACGAACTTGCGCGTTTACGCTGGGTCCGAGCACCCGCACGAAGCGCAGCAACCTGAAGTCTTCGACGTCAAGTCGATGAACACCAAGAACACCCGCTCGTAAGAGCGCCGCGGTTAAGGACAAACCTGATTATGGCAGAAGAAACCACCGACGCCGCGACTGACGTAAAGTCTCTCGACGCGCTGAAGGACGCCGTCGCCGCAGACGCTGTCGCGGCCGCTCCGGATGAAACAGTCAATCGCGAACCTGTGCGGGACGAGTACGGTCGCGCTTACGCCACCGGAAAGCGGAAAGACGCTGTGGCGAGAGTGTGGGTCATGCCGGGTTCCGGCAAGATCCAGGTCCGTGTCTCGGCCGGCAAGAACAAGGACGTGAACGAGTACTTCGCGCGCCCTGTGCTTCAAATGGTCGTGCGCCAACCCTTCGAGGTGGCCAATGTCGATGGTCAATTCGATGTGCTGTGCACGGTCACCGGCGGTGGCCTGTCGGGCCAGGCTGGCGCAGTGAAGCACGGCATTTCGAAGGCGCTGTCGCTTTACGATCCGACCCTGCGTCCGTCGTTGAAGAGCGCTGGCTTCCTCACACGCGACAGCCGTGTCGTGGAGCGGAAAAAGTACGGCAAACGCAAAGCGCGCCGGAGCTTCCAGTTCTCGAAGCGTTAAGCGACAAGATCACCGGAAAATCACCAATTTGTACGGCGGTTCCGTTCTGCGGGAGCGCCGTACTTTTTTTGGATGCGCTCGTTCAAGTGCTGTGCGGCGCCGGACGCGGTCCAAGCCGCGGCGGATGCCTGCCGCTGACCGAGTGTCGAAGCGTCAGCTCATGGCCTTGGTCTTCAAAGTCCGAAGAGCCGCCTTTAGACCGCTGTCCAAATGCCGTCCGTGCGCCTTGGCCGCGGCGTCTGCATCCCGTTTGTCGAGGGCGCGAAGAATGGCGTTGTGCTCTTTGACCGACGCAGCCACGCGGGCGCTGTCGCGCCAAAGCGCATAGAACGCGAAGGCGTTTCGTGTGAACTCGATGGACGCCAGCCGCGGTTCGTCCTGCGCGGCGGCAAAAACCAGATGGTGAAACTCCCGGTCGAGTTCATTGATGCGGCTGAGTTGTTCGCCGCCACCCAGAAACGCGATCTCGGCGTTGAGCTCTTCGAGCCGCCGGATCGTCGCTTTGTCGATGTGCTCCGTCGCCTCCGCTACGGCGATCGTCTCGAGTTGTTTGCGGAGCCGAAGGGATCTACGACACCAATCCCTATGCGATTGGCGTCCCAATCGGTGACGGCGAAGTCGCAAGCGCCGACTTCGCGACGGCGGCGACGGCGCAGGGAAAGATGCTGGTTCATCGAACCAACAAGACGCCCGTCCCTGACGGCTGGATCGTCGATCGACATGGCAATGACGCCACTGACGCCGAAGCCTTTTATGATGGCGGGGCGATGTTGCCGTCCGCAGGTTCGAAAGGCGGCGCCCTGGCGGTTGTCGCCGAGCTGATGGCGAGAGCAGCGTTGGGCCCCCCGCATGAGCTCAACTGGATCATGGTGATCATTGATCTCGCATTCCTCGCCGACCGACCGACCTACGATGTCGCGGCGAAGGAAATCAAAGACAAGATCGAGGGTTGCCGACCTCGTCCCGGGTTTGACGCCGTCATGTGGCCTGGTCAGCCAGAGACCCTCCGACACAGTGAGCAGCGCGCAAGCGGCATAACCTACACAGAAAGCGAGCAAGAAACGATCCGCTCTTTGGCCGATCGGTTCGGACTGCTTGGCCAGTTCTCGCTGGATTGAAGCCCGGCCGGTTTGCGTAACCAGCGGCATGTACTGCGGGCTCGCGAGGCGGTTCGACGAGCGATGGAAGGATCGCCGGCGCTCGACCGGGCGCTTCCGATAGGGGACAGCGCCGCTCTTGTGGATCAAGCGTCTTCGATGGTGTGCGCCCGTAGCCAGAGGGGGCGTACGCAGGCGACGGCAGTCTGAAACGGAGCGATGAAGGTCACGCCGACATCGTTCCGGCAAGCATGGCTCCCAAGGCCACGATGTGGATCAACATGATTGCTTTGTCGTTCCAAAACTGATTGCGCAAGAAGACGTCGTCTCCGGTCGCTGTATCGCGGTGCGCCCCGTTGCGAGAGAGGACGCGATCGGGTTCTGGGTTGTTCACCTCGACAATGATCCGCCAAATCGACATGCGCGCTCATCCTTTGTTCAGTGGCTGTTGGAGGAGGCGCACTGCTGAGAGCCGCTTATGGCGAGAGCGTTGGCCGCCTGCCCAAGAGTTCGCGGAACGGTGATGGGCGGCAACGGTCGGGCGGCGTTCGCGCCTGTCTTGTCATGCGGTTTCGAGTGTGTGCGAAGACATGCAGAAAGCGCGTTCCTGTTTGACCCGTCCTCTCCGAACCGATATCCGATTTGGATCGTATCGTTTACGGTCGCGAACGCGCCGGAGCTTTCCGGCGGAGTTGAGAGGGGCGCCGTCCGACAGAAGGCGGCGAAACGAGGAAACGCATGCGCCATCCGTCACCGCAATCTGACGGTCTTAAGACGACAAAAACGCACTCGGGCGGTTCAGCGTTCGAGGGGCCGCAAAGCCCCGAAGAAATCAGCTACGCCATGGGCGCCAAGTCCCGCGCTGGACGGACGCTGATAAAAGGCATCGAGAACCTCACCGGCCGGCCGCGGCTGATCCGCATGGCGCTGGATTACCAGCGTGAAATGACCGAGGGCCGCAGCTTTTGGGAGGTGATGTACAGCCGGTACAAGCTGTCGCTCGACACCCCTGGAAAAGGTCTCGACAATATTCCTCGGTCTGGCCCGCTCGTCTGCGTCGCAAACCATCCTTTTGGAATTCTCGACGGCCTCACCTTTGGGCACATCATGTCCGAAACACGAGGCGACTTTAAGATCCTTGCGAATTCGGTGTTTGTGAAAGCGCCGGAAGTTGAGCCGCACATCCTGCCCATCGATTTCGCGGAAACGCGCGAAGCGCTGAAGCTCAATCTCGATACGCGCAAGACGGCGCTGCGGTATCTAAAGGACGGCGGATGCATCGGCGTGTTCCCGGGCGGCGCAGTGGCGACCCCGGCGAAGATGTTCGAGCGCCGCGCCTTCGACCCGGAGTGGAAGACGTTCACAGCTAAGCTGATCCAGTCGTCCGGAGCGCAGGTGGTGCCGATGTTCTTCGTGGGCCAGAACAGTCGGATCTTTCAAGTGGCCAGCCATCTCTCCGATACTTTGCGGTTGGCGCTTTTGATCAACGAGTTCGACAATCGCGTCGGCGAGCCGGTCAAGGTCATGATCGGCGAGCCGATCGATCCGGAGGTGATCTCGGGTTTCAAGGGCGATGCGAAAGGGTTGATGGGCTTCTTGCGTGATCACGTCTACAGCCTGAGCCCGACGCCGATGGGCAAGGCGCCAATTGGCAAGCAGTGGGATTAGTCGCTTCGACGCAGGCGCGCCATTGAGCCTTTTGTTGTCCGCATGCCCGGCGTAAGAGGCAGACATGCCCATTGGTGTTTTTGATAGTGGTCTTGGCGGCCTGACGATCCTCCGCGTCCTGCGACGTGCGATGCCGAACCAGTCCTTTCTCTATTATGGCGACACCGCCAACGCGCCTTACGGCGACAAGTCGCGCGAGGAGGTTCAGCGCCTGACCCGAGCGGCGGTTGAGCGGATGTTCGAGCAGGGATGCGACCTCGTTATCCTCGCCTGCAACACTGCCTCGGCCCTGGCGCTGCGCGATTTGCAGGACAGCCTTCCGCGCTCCCAGAAACGTCGGGTGCTGGGCGTGTTCGTGCCAATGATCGAAGCGCTCAGCGGCGCGCGTTGGGTGCGAACGCCACAGAGCAAAGGACAGGCGCCTGCGGGGCGTCGACGGATCCTGTTTTTTGCGACGCCGGCGACAGTCGCGTCAGGCGCGTTTCAGGAAGAGCTGCATAAACGGCTTCACGACGCCGAAGCCATTTCGGAGCCAGCGCCAGAGCTGGTCTCAGCGTTGGAGCGAGGTGATCACGCCGCGGCGCGCGCCTCGGTGACGGCGGCTTGCGCGCGCGCGCTCGGCCGATCTTCCGAAACGCCTGACGCCGCGGTTTTGGGATGCACGCATTACCCGCTGGCGTTTGACGACTTCCGGGCGTGCTTGCCTGCGGAAACGGAGCTGCTTTCCCAACCGGATATCGCAGCGGCCTCGCTTGCGCGCTATCTGGAGCGTCACCCGGAATTTGAAGACACCCAAGGCGAGCTCCGATGTCTGACCACCGGTGATCCGGTGATGTTCGGAGAGCTGGCGACCTTATTCTATCGCCAACCGTTGAGGTTCGAGGCGGCGTGACGCCCGCCAATCGCGGATGTTCTTGACTTGTTCCTGTGGAATTATCACTATTTTTTGGCGATTCCGCCAATGATAGGGACAGGTGATGCGCGATGCTTTGACCATCCTTCTCAAGATTTTGGGTTGGTTTTCTTTCATCTATATTCATTATGTCATGTTTTATCAGTCACCAGTTGTTATGAGTCTGGGTCCTCTCAATCATATTGGCGCCCCTTCTGTGATTATGTCCCGAGGTTATTGCGATGTTTACTTGAATTCACAAGTGCTAATGCTTGAGGGTGAGCCGACCACGCCGGAGGCGGTTTTGTCGGTGCTAAGTAACTTGGGTGAATTGGATATCGACCAGTGCTTTGTCGACCGTAGCCAAATAGGCAGCCACAATCGTTATCGGATCGATCCCGTTTTTATTTCAGATTGGCTGTCCCATGTTTTTTCGGCGAAATTAATTCACGAGATCGACCTTGAACCTCGTTTACTAGAGGCAGCGTATAATCGTGAAAATATTTGGTACAATTTGGATGACGAGTTCTTTGTGTTTGATTTTTTGATAGTATCTTACGATATTGCTTTAGGTTACTATAAGTTAATGTTTGAAATGAGTTTTGATCGCTACGTTCGCTGTGAATATAGTTTTAGGAGAGAGCCTGTCCTGTCTTTATACATAGCAAATTTGTATGTCCGGCGCGAGTATCCCGGAATGGACTATTCGGATGAGTCCAGTTCTTCTTCGCTTCCGGAGACCCATGAGAGATGGAAGGCTACATTTCGGCGTTGGGATCAGCGCGTGCGGGATTGTGGTTTCGAGGGGCTTGTAGAAGAGAAGTTGGAACGGCGCCTCGACGCCGTTCCCGACTGGCCGATAGTCAATTAAAGATGTGGACTTGGTCGGGGTCGCGATCGCAGCCGAACTTCTCGGACAGATAATGGTAGTCTTGAAGCAGGCCGCGAATAAAACTTTGTCGCTGCTCCAACTCTTTTATTTTTCGGAGCTCGTCGGAGATGCCTCTGGCGTTGCGTATAGCTTCCAGAACGGCGATTGCGGAGCCAAGAGCGCCGCCCACAACCGGAACCATTTCAAGCGCCTGCCGCCAGGATGGCGCCCTCCCCCGGAGCGCGTTTCTTGCAATGCGAGCGGCTTTCGCCGCGGTTGCGAGATGTACGGCGGCGGTGGTGAGAGCGGCAACCACCGCAGCGTTTCGGCTCAACTCGTAAGCTCTTCGAAGTTTCTCTAGGTCGCCAGCGCTCTTCTCTAAATCTCGACCTACGTCTTTCAGTTCTTTTGAAAGCCTGCGTCTTTCAGGGCGGATTTCGTCGCAAGGATCATTCTTCTTCGATTGAAAACTCGGGCGCGCGCGTGCAGCGACCTTTGCGACAACTTCCTCGAGAGATTTTCCTCGGAATTCATCGTTCATGGGCAACTCCTTTCAGTTTCGAAACCAATTGGAGCCTACGATCGGAACAAAATAAGAACAAGGAAAAAATTCCTACGTTTTCACTGCGATGCGTGAGTGTGGGGTAGATCCGATGGACGCGCGCGATGGCTCTTGTCGATCGAATGGTCGACGGACTGTTCGGCGCGCCGTGCCCGCCGCCCGGTTCTTGCGGCTCGGTCCCGCAGCGCGTACATCGGCCCAAAGTCCGGCAAAGTCCGGCAAAGTCAGGTTAAGAGGCCGGTATGCCGAACGTCGCTATTCTCGGAGCCAGCGGGTACACGGGCGCGGAGCTTGTCCGCATGCTGGCGACCCATCCGCAGATGAAGATCGCGGCCCTTAGCGCGGACCGCAAAGCGGGCATGTCGATGGCCGAGGTCTTTCCACATCTGCGGCATCTCAACCTGCCCAAGCTGGTGAAGATCGACGAGATCGACTTCGCGTCCGTGGATCTGGCCTTTTGCGCGCTGCCGCACGCAACCACGCAGGAGGTTGTCAGCGCCTTGCCGCGCGATCTCAAGATCGTCGATCTGTCGGCGGACTTTCGTCTGCGCGATCCGGCCGCCTATGCGCAGTGGTACGGGCGGGAGCACTCGGCGCTCGATCTTCAGCAAGACGCCGTCTACGGCCTGACCGAGTTTTACCGCGACGCGATCAAGGGCGCCCGTCTGGTCGCCGGCACCGGCTGCAACGCGGCGACGGGATTGTACGCCGTGCTTCCGCTGCTCGAGGCCGGTGTGATCGACCCGGATGAGATCGTGATCAGCTTGGTCACAGGCGTCTCCGGGGCCGGACGATCGGCGAAAGAGAACTTGCTTCATGCGGAAGTCTCCGAGGGGACCGGGCCCTATGCGTTGACGGGTCATCGGCACTCGGCTGAGTTCGAGCAGGAATTTTCAAAGGCGGCGGGCAGAGCGGTCGCTTGCACGTTCATGCCGCATCTGCTCCCACAGAACCGGGGTATTCTTGCCTCGGTTTATGTGAAGGGCGACGCCGTAGCGATCCATGCGGCGCTGCAGGACCGATACGCCCGCGAGCCGTTTCTGGAGGTTCTGCCCTACGGCGACGCGCCGGCGACCCGGCATGTGCGAGGCTCGAACTTCTGTCATTTGGGCGTCGTCGCCGATCGCCGGGAGGGACGGGCGATCGTCTTCTCGACGCTCGACAACCTGGTGAAGGGCGCCTCGGGACAAGCGCTTCAGAACGCTAATCTTGTTCTTGGCTTGGAAGAGACTGCGGGCCTCATGCAGGCGCCGCTTTTCCCGTGAAGGAGCGTCTGCGCGAAACGGGCGCGGCTTTGAAGCAAGGGGCCGAGACGCTGAAGAAAAAAGCCGAGTCCCTGAGGTTGAAGGCCGAAGCGGCTCGATGGCGGGCGCAGCGGATCGGTTCCGCCGTCTCCAGGATCTGGTTTGTTCAGCTTATCAGCGTCGCTTGGCGCCGGTTCGGAGAAGACAACAGCTTCGCGCTGGCGGGCTATCTCGCCTACACCGGGCTGCTGTCGTTCTTTCCGTTCATGGTTTTGCTGGTGGTCAGCGGGTCTTTCCTCGTCGGGGAGACAGAGAGCGCATTGATAGTGCGCCAGATGTTTTCTGTGACGCCAGAGCAAGTGCGCGAGACCCTGCAACCGATCCTGTTTGCGATCATCGAAAGCAAGACAGGTTTTCTGGCCGTCGTCGCAGCGATGGTCGGGTTATGGGCCGGATCGAACGCTTTTGAGGCGACGCGGATTGGGTTCAACCTCGCCTATGACGTCAAGGATGATCGGCATTTTCTGCGGCGCCGTGTGCAGCGCCTGCAGCTGGCGGCGTTGGCCGCCTGTGTCTTTGTCGCGCTGGCGTTCCTGATCGTGCTCTGGCCTTTGATCTCCGGCCTCATCGCCGCGCAGGGCGACACGTCGCTCGGCTTCGATCTGTTTTACTTCATGCGGTACGGCATCGGCCTTCCGATGTTCGTTTTCTTGCTGATGAACTTGCACCTCTCCCTGCCAAGGGGGCGTCGACAGGGCGTATTTCTACTGGTGAGGACTGAAGCTGGCGAAGACTGGCGCATCTCTGTGCTGCCGGGGGTGATCGCCTCGACGATCCTCTGGTTCATTGGCGCGACGGCGTTCTCAATGTACCTGCGGTATGCGCCGTCCTTCGCGGGGAATTACGGCGCGATGGCGGGCGTCGTGATCACGCTGTTGTTCTTCTACATGAGCGCGGTGATCCTGTTTCTTGGCGCACAGATCAACATCGCCCGGGAAGAACTGCGCCGAAAGCGGAGCGTCAAAGGCGAAGAGATGCCCGAAGGCGAAGACTACCAGGAGACCACATCGGTGAAGGACATCCTGAAGATCCCGCGTTAAATCGGCGGCGGTCCGCCCGCTTGGCGCCTTTATTCCCGCCGAGTTAAAGGGCAAGTTAGGGCTTCTGGGGCGCGCAGGGCCGCGCGAAAAGGCCGAGATCCGTTATGACACAGAGCATTCGCTATACGTTTGGCGTCGTGAAAGAAGCGCTGCGGCGTTTTGATAATGACGATCAACTGTCCTATGCGGGCCATCTCGCGTTCACACTGTTGTTGTCGTTCGGGCCCTTCATCGTTTGTTTGATCCTGGCCGCAGAGGCGTTGGTTCCAAATTCCGTCGACAGCCTGAAGGGCATGATCGAGGCGATGCGGCAGGGCATGCTGGTGCCGGACAACATGGCGGATGTGCTCCTCAACGTCGTCGACGCCGTCGCGAAGGACGATCCCACGAAAAGCGACAACACGCTTCTGCTCATCGTCTCCGGTCTCGTCGGGCTCTGGGCGGGATCCAACGCGTTCGAGAGCGCGCGCAAAGGCTTCAACGAGGCCTATGACGTGCGAGACGAGCGCAAGCTGCCTGCAAAGCGGTTCCAAACCCTCTTTCTCGCGGCGGTTATGGCGACGCTGTTCATCCTGATGACGATCTCGATCGTCCTGACCACCATCGGTCTCGGGGTTGTCGGGGTCGCTGACGGCGAGGAGAGCCAGGGCATTGCCTTCGCGCTGGTTCCGGCGCTGTTGGGCGCGCCTTTGTTTCTTGTGCTGCTCGTTGGCATTCACCTGACCCTGCCGAGGGGATACGCCAAGAACTGGAGCCTGTATCTCTGGGCGCAGGACGAGACATGGGACGCGCGCCCTTTGCGCGTTCGGGTTCTGCCGGGCGTCATTGTTTCGGCCGTGCTTTGGTTGATCGGCGCGATTGGCTTTTCGATCGCTCTTTCAACAATTCTATCACTTGAAGGCAAACATGGTGGTCTCGCCGGGGTGGTCGCGACGCTTTTGTTCTTCTACATGTCCTCGGCGATTATTTTCCTCGGCGCGCAGGTCAACATCGCTATTGCGACGCTGGACGCGGACGGCAAGCCGGTTTGGCCGCACCCGCAGACCTTCCGACCCGAGGGCTACGATCCGCTGGGCGACCCTGCTTATCAGGTGCTGACTGCGGATCATCCCGAAGGCTCGTTGGCGCGCTTTTGGTATTATTTGTGTGGCGGCGGGGTGTGTTCCGAACCAGAGCCCGCCGGACCCAAAGGACAAGACCCGGGCGGCCCCGCGGAAAAACCGCGTCCTACGCCCGCGCAAGGGGAGACCGTCGATGGCGGGACTGCGTAAGAGACAACGGATCCAATTGATCATGTTTGGCGCGGCGGCCTTGGTCTTGTCCGCGGTGCTTGTCGGGCTCGCGTTCAAGGACTCTATCGTCTTTTTCGTCGCGCCGACAGAGCTTGTCGCGAAGGCTCAGGCGGGGGAAGCGCCGCCAAACCAGCGACTGCGGCTGGGCGGGCTCGTTGAAGAGGGCTCGATCGTCCGCGGTCAGGAAGAGGCGATCCGCTTTCAGGTCACCGACAATGAAACGACGGTTGCGGTTGTTTATGAAGGCGTGCTGCCGGACCTGTTCCGCGAAGGACAAGGAGTGGTCGCTGAAGGGTACTGGCGCGATGAGATGTTCGAAGCGGAGATCATCTTGGCGAAGCACGACGAGCAGTACATGCCGCGCGAGGTCGCTGACGCGATCCGTGACACAGGGCAATGGAAAGCCGAATGACCAAGCACGGCCTGATCTGGGTCGACGCCTTTACGGACAGGCGTTTTGGCGGAAATCCTTGCGCCGTGGTTTTCGCAGCCGACCCGATCTCGACAAAGGACCGCATCGCCTTCACGCGCGAGACGCGATTGAGCGAATGCGCGTTTGTTCAACGCTCTGAGACCGCCGACTTCGGCGCGCGCTACTACACGGCGTCGGGCGAGATCAAGATGGCCGGCCATCCTACGGTGGCCACCGTCACCGCGTTGATCCAGAGCGGTCTGGTCAAAACCCCAAGCGATGTGACGCTCGAGGTCGGCGCGGGCGTGCTCCCGATCTCCGTCGACATCGATGAGGACGGCGGTCCGGATTTCATCGAAATGACCCAGCCAAAGCCTCGATTTGGTCGCGAGCATGAACCCGCGAAGATCGCGGGTCTCTATGGGATCGAGGCGTCTGACATCGTCGACGCGCCGCAAACGGTCGATATCGGCGGCACAAAGTTCTGTGTGACGTTGTTGCGGACGCATGAGGCGCTTCGCCGAGCAGCTCTCGATGCGCCGGCGCTGCTGGCGATGCGCAAGCGACCCGATTGCGATTTCGCCGAACCGTTTCTCGCGACGACGCAAGGGGTCACCAAGGAAGGCGATACGTTTTCGCGTCTGTTGCTGCCGCCGCCGGAACCCCCCGAAGATCCTTTCACAGGGTCCGCCACGGGGTGTCTCGCCGCCTATCTTTGGGCGCGTGGCCATCTTGAGCGCCCTCGCTTTCGCGCGGAGCAGGGCCACTGGATGGAGCGACCCGGCGTCGCACAGGTAGCCATCGACGGCCCACGCGATAAGATCGAAGGCATACGCGTCGCCGGACAAGGCGTCGTGGTGATGCGCGGAGAGATTTCGTTTTGAGACAGAGATCCGGTTCGACAGGGATAGTGTGATGATCGCCGAGCTTGGACATTTCGCCCTGGTGCTCGCGTTGTTCGCGGCCATTGTGCAGTCGACGTTGCCGCTGCTCGGCGCTCAGAAAGGCTGGGCCGATTACATGCGCGTGGCTGAACCGGCCGCGACAGCCCAATTCGCTTTGGTCGGCATATCCTATGCGGCCCTCACCTATGCGTTCGTCGCTTCGGATTTTTCGGTGGCGCTGGCGGCGCAGCATTCGCACTCGACACAGCCGTTGATCTACAAGTTCACCAGCGTTTGGGGGAACCACGAAGGCTCGATGCTGTTGTGGGTGCTGGTGCTGGCGCTGTTTGGCGGCATGGTCGCCTGGTTCGGGCGAAACCTGCCCATCGGCCTGAAAGCGCGTACGATCGCTGTTCAGGGCATGATCGGCGTCGCGTTTCTTGCGTTTATTCTTTTCACGTCCAATCCGTTTACGCGGCTCTTTCCGACGCCTGCGGACGGCGCCGATCTGAACCCTGTGCTGCAGGACCCGGGGCTCGCGTTTCATCCGCCATTTCTCTACCTCGGCTATGTCGGCCTCTCGACCGCGTTTTCGTTCGCCATGGCGGCGTTGATCGAAGGACGTGTGGACGCGGCGTGGGCGCGCTGGGTGCGCCCCTGGACGTTGGCGGCCTGGGTGTTTCTGACCATCGGCATCGCGCTGGGGTCGTACTGGGCCTATTACGAGCTCGGCTGGGGCGGTTGGTGGTTCTGGGACCCGGTTGAGAACGCGTCCTTCATGCCGTGGCTGGCGGCCGCCGCGCTCTTGCACTCGGCGATTGTCGTCGAGAAACGCGGCGAGCTCAAAAGCTGGACCGTGCTTTTGGCGATCCTGGCGTTCTCGCTGAGCCTTGTGGGCACATTCATCGTGCGCTCCGGCGTGCTGACCAGCGTCCACGCGTTCGCGTCTGATCCCAGCCGTGGGGTCTTCATTCTCTTGATCCTCGCGATCGCCGTGGGAGGCTCGTTGTGGCTGTTCGCGCACCGCGCCAACCAGTTGGCGTCCGGAGGCGTCTTTGCGCCGATCAGCCGCGAGAGCGCGCTGTTGCTCAACAACGTTCTGCTGATCGTCTCGTTGATCGCGGTGTTCGCCGGAACCATGGCGCCGCTGGTCTACGAAGCGTTCGGTCGGACGGTGACGGTGGGCGCGCCCTTCTTTGATTGGGTCTTCGGGTTGTTGATGTTGCCGCTGATTTTGGCCCTGCCTGTCGGGGCCATGCTGCCCTGGAAACGCGGCGATCTTGGCCCGGTGCTGCAACGCCTTGCTGTCGCCGCCGGGCTCGCGCTTGTCTTGGGCGGCGGGGCGTACGCGTACTTCAAGGGCGGTGGCTTCTTGGCCCCGCTTGGCGTCACGTTGGCGGTCTGGTTGATCCTCGGCGCCATGTGGGACGTCGGGACCCGGATCCGACTGGGCGAGATCGCGTGGGCCAACAGTTGGAGCCGCCTTGTCGGGCTTCCGCGCTCGGAATGGGGCAAGACGCTCGGCCATGCTGGGCTTGGGATGTCGGTTCTCGGCATCACGCTGGTCACAGCATTGGAAACCGAGGAGATCCGCCTCGCCAAACCGGGCGATCGATGGGAGGTGGGAGGCTACGGCGTTCATTTCCTCGACATCGAGCGCCGTCCTTTGATCAACAACTACCGCGCCGACGTCGCCCGCTTCGAGATTTTCGATGACGGCGACCTGGAGGGCGTTCTGACGCCGGAGAGACGTTTCTTCCCGGTTCAAAGCACGACGACAACCGAAACGGCGCTGCGCGAAGGTCTTTGGGATGACGTCTATCTGTATCTCGGCGAACGTCGCGAGGACGGGCAATGGGCGGTGACCGTCTATGTGAAGCCGTTCGTGAATTGGATTTGGTTCGGCGCCTTGGCGATGTCGATTGGCGGTCTCATCAGCTTGAGCGATCGACGCCATCGGGTCGGCGCGCCGTCGGCGAAGAAAGCGCCAGCGGCCGGTGCTGCGGCGACGCCCGCCGAGTAAGGACGGAGTTCCAGGATGTTGAAGCGCCTTGTCCTTGTGGTCGCGGTCGTCTTGTGCGGCGCTGTTCTTGGCGGCGGATGGTCGCTCGCGCTCGAACCCGAAGAGATGCTGTCCGATCCCCAGCTCGAAGAGCGGGCCCGCGAGATCTCAAAAGGGCTGCGCTGCGTCGTTTGCCAGAACCAATCAATCGACGACAGCGATGCGGATATCGCTGCGGATATGCGTCGCCTGGTGCGTGAGCGACTTGTCGAAGGCGACACGGATCGGCAGGTGCTAGACCGCATGGTGGAGTATTACGGCGACTACGTGCTGTTGACGCCGCGTTTCTCGCTGGAGAACTTCTTCATTTGGGCGGCCGCCCCGCTGGCCCTGCTGATCGGGTTGGGGTGGTACTTTCGTCGCACCGGTCGGTTCCCGGGCGCTCCGTCCGAGCCCGTTGTCTCGGTCGCCGGCGCGTCCATGGAGGCGGGTGCGAAACCGTTGACCCCGGAAGAGCAGGCGCGGCTCAATGCGCTGCTGAAGGACTAGAATGACCCCCGGCGGCGCGAGACTTCTGCGCTCAGTTCCCCAGCGGGCCGCCCTTGGCGCTTGCCTGGCGTTCGCGCTCTCGGCCTGTGCGATCGATCGTCTCGGCGAGGGGACGGAAGCGGATCGCATCAGCACGGGGTTCGCCGTCAGCCAGGACGGGCATTGGCTGACGGCCGCGCACGGCGTGACAGACTGCGCGGCGATCCTGGTGAGCCCAGAACTCGGCGACCCTGTCTTTGCGCAAATCCGGGCGATCGACGGCTCGGCGGATCTCGCGCTTCTTCGCACCCCGACACAGGCCAACGGCGCGGCGCGGATCGCTGCGAGCCGACCTGAGGAGGGAGCGCAACTGCAACTCATCGGATATCCAGGCCGCGTCGAGGCGCCCGTCGTAGACGTTGTCACGGCCCGGTACGATCCCCGCGCGCCGATTGGCCGCCGGATCGGACTTGAGGGCGTCGTGCGGCCGGGACACTCCGGGGCGCCGGTGCTTTCGGACGATGGCTGGGTCGTCGGCGTCGCGATCCAGGCGCTCGACGCCTCGGTCGAGGCGACGGATGAAACCCCCGATTTCGGCCTGGCGGTCGATCCCGCGCTGGTCGTGCGCTTTCTGGAGGCGCAAGGTCTGGAGCTGAGCGAGGGGACGAACGTAGCGTCGCGCCAGGTCTTCAGCGAAGCCGCTTCCCGTTTTCTCGCGCGTGTCGAGTGCTACGAGCCCGGCTGATCATCCTGATCTGAAAGCTCGGTGCGGTGATGCAGCGTGCTGGCGAGGACAAAGCTGATGATCATCAGGAGGAACCAGCTTCCGATCTTCGCGCTCGAGACAGGCGTCCATCCGTTTTGTTGCGACGGGTACAGCCAGATGTTCGCGGCGGTGGCGATGTTCTCCGCAACCCAGATGAGCACGCCGACGCTCAAGAACAGAACCAGCAAGGGAAAGCGGGCGCTTCGGTTGGCGACGCGGATCGTCGCCCAGCACCGCCCAAACAGGAGGACCGTGGCCGCGAAAAGCAGCAGCCGCCAGTCCCAGACATAGTGATGCGCGAAGAAATTCACGTATATCGCCGCTGCAAGAAGCCCGGCGTAGAGCTGCCGCGGATATCCCTCCAGCGTCATCTGGTACAAGCGCCAGCTGCGCGCGATGTAGCTTCCGACCGCCGAATACATGAACCCGGTGAACAGCGGGACTTGGCCAATCCTCAGAATGCTCTCCTCTGGGTAGATCCATGCGCCCGCCGCCGTCTTGAAGAGCTCCATGACCGTGCCGACGAGGTGAAAGACGATGATCACCTTGGCCTCGTCCCATGTCTCCCATTTGGCGGCCAGCAGGGCGATTTGGATCAACACCGCGGCGATGAACAGTGCGTCGTACCGATCAATCGGCGCGCTTTCGGGCCAAAACAGATGAGACAGTGCGATCAGCGCCAGCAACGCGATCCCGAAGACCGCCGCCGAAACTTGAAGCGCCGCAAAGCGAAGGAGCGTTTCAAGCGTCGAGATCTTGGCGGCGAGGGTCGTCACGTCGATTACGTCTTCTTTTGATCACGCAGGGCGTCTTGTGACGCCAAAACAGGTTTTCCGTGTTTCGGATGCGCTATAGGGCAAAATAAGGACCAACAGGAACATTCGCGGTCGTGCGATGCGGCTTTGACCGCCGCCGGCGACACCGGGAACACAGATGGGCGCAGCAACGGAGTAAGGCGACGGATGCAACGGCTGGCGGCAATCCTTGGGATCGTGGGCGGTCTTTGGGCCGTGGAGGAACCGGCTGAGGCCTGGGCGGCCAGCGCTGAGTCTGAAGCGGCCTACGCGCAGGCGGTCGAGCGCTTTGAGGATGGCGACGTCGACCGCGGGGTCGAGGCGCTTTTGCAGAGCCTCGATCTGGACCCCGCCAACGTTCAGGCCCGATTGCTTTTGGGTGAACTGCGATTGCGTCAGGGCGACCTCGGGGCGGCTGAGACCGCGCTGACGCAGGTTCTCGCCGTTGAGGAACTAGACGCTTCGGTCGCCATCGACGCCGCGACCTTGCGCGCGGAAGCACTTTTGCAGGCCGGCCGCTACGACGCCGCTTTGCAGGCTTTGCCGGACTCGGTCGATGCAAGGCGGCTGGCCCTGCGCGGCGCGATCGAGTTTGCGCAGGACCGTCTTGCGCTCGCGCGTCAGAGTTTTCTCGCCGCAATCGATCTCGAGCCCGGCGATCCGCGCGCCCAATTTGGTCTGGCGCGCGTCGCATACGCTGAGGGCGAGGTCATAGAGGCCGTTGACGGCTTGGACCGGCTCTTGGAGCAGGACGCTGACTTCGCCCCGGCGTGGGCGATGAAAGGAATGATCGCGCTCGGGCGGGCGGCTGAGGGCGGCGTCGCGGCGCTCTCCTTCTTCGACGAAGCGATCGACAGGTCGCCGCAGGACGTGGGGCTGCTGTCCTTGCGGGCTCTGGCGCTCTTCGCGGTCGACCGACCCGAACAAGCGCGCGACGATGTGCTGCGCGTCGTCGAGATCGCGCCAAGCAGCCCGATGGCCGACTATCTGACAGCGGCTCAGGCTTACGCTTTGGGCTATAATGACGTGGCCGGGGAGGACATGGGGCGCCTGCGCCGGACTCACCCGGACTATCAGCCAGCGCTCCTGTTGGAGGCGTTTGTCGTGCAGCGCCTCGGTCAACGAGACCGTGCGGCGGAGATCCTGCAAGCGCAGCTCGAGAGGCGGCCAAACGATGTCACGGTTCGGCGTGCTTTGGCAGCGTTGCTGCTGGCGGCGGAGCGTCCTGTCGAAGCGGCGGACGTCATCGGCTCGCTGGCTCCGGGGGATCAAAAGCCGCAAGACCGTCGCCTTCTCGCCAGCGCCCTGGTGCGCAGCAACGCTTATGAGGCGGCTGGGCGTCTCTTTCAGAGCATGCGCCGAGAGGCTGGACCGAGTTTGGGTCGAGGCGGCGGACGGGTCGGGGGCGCCGCGCTCACCGCGTTGGGCGCGCCGCTGGATCTGACGTCGCGGCGTCCTGCGCGCCCGGTCGAGCCTGACTTTGCGCACTCGGTGCTGGGCGTGCTCGATCGTTTGGGTCGCAGAGATCTGGTTGAAGCCCGTGAGATGCTGGAAGCCCTCATCGCCGAGGCGCCCCAAGATCCGGTGCTGTTCGAACTGATGGGCGAGCTCGAATTGGCCGAAGACCGTCCGGACGCGGCGCGTGCGAGCTTTGAGAAGGCGCTGTCGATTGATCCGGAATTCGTCGCGGCGCATGACAACCTCGACGCGCTTGATCGGAGCGAGAACACGCCGGAGAGCATCATCACGCGCTTGGAGACCCTTCTGCGCGCCAACCCGACCAGTGAGTGGTTGGCGCTTCGCTCGGCGCAAGCGTATCTGGCGGCGGAGCGGCCCGACGACGCAGTGGAGCTGCTCAAAGGACGTTTCGCTGAAGCCGCTGGAGAGGCCCTTATAGGGCGCGCCTATATCCGCATGCTCTTGCAGGCGGATCGTCGTGAGGACGCCGTTCGAGCGATCAAACGCCTGAGCGTCAACTCGGACCAAAATCTCGACACCTTGGTGTTTGGCGTGAACGCGTTGATCGCCGCGGGCGCAGGCGCTGACGCCGTCGCCGCGGCCCGCAGAGTGACCGCGCTGCTGCCGGAAGACAGTCGCGGGTTTCTGTTGGTTGCTCGCGCGCAGCTTGCTCAAAACGACGTCGACGCCGCCCGAAAGACGCTGGAGCGGTCTGTCGCGGCCGATCCGCGGAGCATCGATCTGTCAGGCGCGCTGATGGAGCTTGAAGCTTCGGTCGGCGCGATCGACGCCGCGCTGGCCGTCGGTGAAAAACTCGCCCGGCACCACCCCCGGGCGTCGACACGGCTGCGGGCGTCGGTTCTGCGCGCGGCTGGCCGAAACGACGAAGCTGAGACCTTGCTGGCCTCTGCAATGGAGACGACGCCGACCGGGGCGATCGCGCTGGATCTCTTTGCGTTGCGGATCGCGGCGTCGCGAGACGCGGAAGCCTTCGAAGCCATGGATGCGTGGTTGGCGGAGAACCCGGAGGACGCGGCCGCTTTGAGCGCAAAGGGAAGCGCGTTGTTGAGCCTCGGGCGGCTCGAAGAGGCTGCGTTGGTTCTGCAGGCCGCGATCCAGCGTTCCCCAACCCCGGCGGCGTTGAACAACTACGCTTGGACCTTGGCCGAGTTGCAAAGGCCCGGCGCCCTGGAGTTCGCTGAACGAGCCTATCGCGCCGCGCCGGGCGATCCCCGCGTCGCGGCGACCTTCGGGCGGTTGCTGGTCGCTGGCGGCCAAGCTCTCAGGGGGGTGCGACTGTTGCGGTTGGCCGCCGCCAAACTGCCCACGGACGGCGATGTTCTGTTTTACTACGCGGTGGCGCTTGAGAGCAGCGGCGACCGGGATCTGGCGGTGGAGACGCTGCGCACGGCGCTGGACGTTGCGACCGACTTTGGCGCGCGCGAGGCGGCGGAGGCGCTGCTGGCGGAGTTGAGGTGAACCGCGACGACGCCTAGTCGGCGTTCACCTTTGTCGGATCCGCGGCGTCTGGCGCCTCGTCGTCTGCTTCGGGACCATCGCCGGCCAGAAGCGTCTGTGCGAGATGGTCGAGCTCGGCGTGCTTCCCCGCCCAATCGCAGTGCTCTGCGACATGCGCCTTAGCGGCTTTCGCAATCGTCTCGCGCGTTTCGGGGCTTCGCAAAAGTCGAAGCGCTTCAGCGGCGAACGCGTCAGCGCCGTCCGCGATCGAGACATGATCGCCGGCTCGCAGATCGAGGCCCGAGACCGCCTGAGGGCTCGCCAAAAGAGGCGCCCCGGCGGCCATGGCCTCCAGGACTTTGTTCTGAATGCCTCTGGCCACGCGCATTGGCGCCGCCGCGACCGTGGCGTGACCGAGATAGGGCCTGAGGTCGTCGACGTCCCCGGTGACGACGTTCATGTGGCTTGCGAGGGCGGTCAACTCGGGCGCAGGTCTCGCCCCCGCCACGACGAACCGCGTCTCCGGCTCTTCGCGCCGGATCAGCGGCAACACTTGGTCGTGCAGCCAAAGGGCGGCGTCGACATTCGGCGTCTGATCCATTGACCCGGTGATGACGAGCGTTGGTTTATCATCCGCGTAAGGGGACGGCTGCTCGGCGGCGGCGCCCCAGTACGCCACGTCGACCCCGTTCCCGAGCACGCGGACGCCCTGAGAGACGCCGCTGCGCGCTGAGAACAAAGCGGCTTCGGCCTCTGTCGCGAACAGGGAGACGTCGGCTCGGCGCGCGAGCTCCGCCTCGAAGATTTTCAGCGCTGCGCCCTCGCGCGCGTAAATCCAGCTCATCGGCCCGCTTTGCGCGTGAGAGAGCGCTTCCCATCGCGCGGAATCGACATCGACGAAATCAACGATCGTCGCGCGGGGCGGCGTTCTCAGATCGTCGAGATACGCCGCGGCGCCCGACGTGTAGACGAACACGAGATCATACCGCTTGTCGGATGTTTCCTCTTGAAGTTTTCGAGCGGTCTCTGGGTTGCGGAAGTAAGCTGGAGTGAGCGGCTTGCCTTGGATCAGTTGGGGCGCGCCGCGCATTTTTCCTCGCAGTCCGCCGGCAGGCGTCAGGCGAACCTCCATCGCGATGTCCTCAAGCGGTTCTCTCCACCGCCAGTCCTCAACCGTGTCCACGCCCGCGAGGAGAGTGACGTCGTAGTGCAGAGAGAGCCGTCGCAGCCAGGCGAGCGCGCGGAGCTTGTCGCCCCGATCCGCCGGATAGGGAACCCTGTTCGCGAGGAACAGGCAGCTGTATCTCGGCTTGAGCATCGCAAAACCCCGGTTGCGCTGCGGGGATAGTGCTACGCAAAGGCGACTTGATCAAACCTTTGATCGGGAAATCCGCGCGATCCGCTCGACTTTCGAGAGGATCTGTTTCGTCGACCGGATCGGAACCGACAGGGCGTCAGACGGCATGACCGCGAGGGTGTGAGTGTTCTGGGGCGTCGATCGCGTCAGCCGCCGCCGCTTTTCGACGTTGGATTTGGATCGAAATAGGACCAGTGCGGCGGTTCTTCGTCATCGCCTTCCTCGCCTTCCGCGCGGCGCTTTTCGGGCGCCGCCTCGTCTTGCGCGGTCACCGTCGGCGCAAGCTGGTTGACGGTGACGTCGATCAGATCACGCAGCGCTTTCTCATGATCGGCCATGAGGCGTTCGAGCCTCTCGACCCGGGCGCCGAGCGCTTCGAGCCGGCTCGACGCGTCTTCATCGAGATGCGGGGCGTAGCCAGAGCCCGGCTGGGCGGGCAGGGCCGCGCCCGCAGGTCGCAGATCCGGATGGTTCGGATCGCCCGACATCGGCCCGGGCGCCGCGTCGAATTCAGTGTCGGCGCGGTGGGCCTCTTCGCTCATGTCCGCGACGACGGTTTCGACCACGCCCCGGTCGATGTGCTTCAGCTCCTCCAGCGCGCCGTAGAGCATCAGTCGATTGCACAGCGTGTTGATCTTTCGGGGAACCCCGCCGGTATCCTCGTAAACGGCTTCGAAGGCGCTCGCGTCGATCTCGGGATTGCCCTGCCAGCCGACGGTTTCCAGCCGATGGGCGATATAATCCCGTGTTTCCTCCAACGACATGGGCTGTAGTCGGAACGATGCGATCACGCGTTGGTTGAGTTGCGCTAGGTCGGGATGCGCGAGGGTCCGCATGAACTGCGGTTGCCCAACCAGAAACCCTTGGAAAAGCGGTTGGCCGTCGACGTTGAAGTTCGAAAGCATCCGGAGTTCTTCAAGCGACCGAACGGGCAGGTTCTGAGCTTCATCGACGACGAGGAGCACGCGTTTGCCCTCGGAGTTTCGTTCTTTCAAGAACTGCTCGAACGCGTTGAGCAGCGCCGATTTATCGTCGCCGGGAGCGCCAATACCAAACGATCGGCAGATCATTCGAATGGCGTCGTCCGCATCGATCTGGGTCGTGTTGATCTGCGCGGCGACGACTTGACCTTCGTCTAGATCCGAAAATAGCTGCGCAAGCATCGTCGACTTGCCAAGCCCAACGTCGCCCGTGATGACGATGAAGCCTTCGCCCTGATAGAGCCCATACTTCAGATAGGACATCGCTTTGCGATGCGCCTCCGAGCCAAAGTAGAACTTGTGGTCCGGGGTTAACCTGAAGGGCGAGGCGCTCAGTCCGTAAAAGTCCTCGTACATGGCTACTCCTAGAGCGGGCGTAAACTGGCCCTGAAAGCCAGTATGCAAAACGTCTGCCGACGCTTTGCGCCGCGCTCCTCAGAGCATGGTTGCGAGGGTGGCGTTTCGGACTTCGAAAGCCGGCGGCGCGACAGCGTTATAGCTGACCACGAATGCCGATTACCGCGAAGTTCTCAATATATTCGTCGTTGCTTTCGTCCGCAAAACGCTGCGTGAAGCCATAGCGCGTGAAGATGCTCACATTCTTGTTGAGCTGATAGGACACTTTCAGGCCCAAATCCACGGTATCTGTGTCGACATCGTCAGCTTCACCGGCGATGAAGTGCTCATAACCGACGCCTGCCCCATAGGTCCAAGCGGTGAAGCCAAACTGGCGATCAAAATCCGCGCTTGCGCGCAGCGTGATTTCGTCGCTTTCGCCTTCTTCGTCTCCCTGAAGTTCAGCGCGCTCCGCGCTGGCATTTAGATTGAGTGTCGTTTTGCCCGTTTGCGCCGTTGCTTGCAGCACAACCTCGTCACGGATCGCTGGGTCATCGTCATCCCCAAAGTCTGCTTCCGTGTTCAGCCGCTGGCGAGCGTCGAGCCCGAATGCGTCAAGTCGCCGACTGGCCTCGGCTCGGAACCCCCAAACATCGGTCGCCTGATAAGAAACCTCGCCGCCAAAATCGACGCCACCAAAGCGCCAGCCAAGAAAACCAGTCGCATTCAGTGTTTGGCTTGGGACATAGCGAAAGCCCACGTTTGCGAACGGTCCAGAGGTTTCGTTGTCGAAATCGGTCTCGGGCGAGACGTCATCGTACCCGACCGTCCCGTTGATCGCGAAGGTGCTAGAGAGCGGCGTCTCGGCGCCCAGAGCGACGGTCCACAAGTCCCGGCTGTCGTCCTCATCGTCGATATTATTGAAATTTGTATACGATCCGGAGAGCTCGACCGTTGCGCCATCGAGCGCTTGGGGCGCCGTGCGCAGCGCCGCAGAATAGACTTGCGTCCAGCTGTCTTCGGCCTCGTCGCCCTCTTCGAGAACCGTCGAGTACGCAGCTTTAACTTCTGCTTCACCCAAGCCTTCGATCGGATAAATGACAAAAGGAGCGACGCCAAGATTGATCTCGCGCTCTCGGCCATCCTGCCCGGCTGTGTCGTTGCCCGAAGACCCGCTGTTTTCGTTGACCAGTTCTTCTCTGATGTCGGCGAAGGCCTCGACAAAAAACCGATCGGGAACAAACGCAGCGACAGCTTCGACATCCGAGTTTATCCGTGTCTCGTCGTCTGAATTGCCGCCGAGAGAAGCGTCATAAGAGATTGAAAGACCGCCATCAGTCTTAAGGCGCGCCGTATCCGCATTGAAATCGACGCCGACCGTGCTTGTGGAAATGTAGTCTTCTACAGCCTCGTCGTCGGGGTCGAGGTCGATATTGTCCGAGAAGGTGACTGCCTGCTCGAAGAATGGCCGGACTGTGGTCACCCAACCGCCGCTGCCGACCGTTAGTCCGGCCGTCAATTCGTCTTGGCCAGCAACCGGATTGGCGGCTCCAGGCGCGTCATCGCCGCCATTTTGGGTCGCCGTCGCCGCTCCGTCGCCGCTCGCCGTCTCTTGGGCGAGAGAGTGCCCGGGAGCCAAAAGCGCCGCAGCGCAACACGCTGTCACGAGAAGGGTCGCTGATCGACGTTTCCTCAGGTCCGCAAGGACCGCATCACCAAACAGCATTTGGCGCCCCTCTCAACTCATCGACCGCCACGATTTCATCGCTCGAGAATGCGAGCGGCGGCTCAATTCCAAAAACGCTCTCGTCAGCGTATCAGGGAAGTCCTCAGCGCAGGTTAACGGCGATTATCCATGTTTTGCGCGTCCTTGTTGCGTTGAAGCGACAAACACCCCGGAACGAGCGGGCAATCCTACCAGACAGCCCGCCTGTCGCCGTCGCCTTGCTACAGATAGCGCTCGGGGACGATGATCGTGTCGCCTGGCAGAAGCGGGCGGTCGGCGCTCACGTCGCCGCCTCGGATCAGGTCGTCCAGACGCAGTCGATAGCTTTCGCGGCGTCCTTCGACAGATCGGATCAACAGCGTTGCGTTGCCCTGTGCAAATTGCGACAGACCACCGACCTGTGTGAGCACGTCGGTCAGACGCATGCCGGCGCGGTAGGGAAGCGCTGTCGGGGTGCCGACCTGTCCGAGAACACGAACGGTTTGACGGTTGCGGTTGCCGAGACCTGCTACGCGCACGGTCACGCGGGGATCCTGAACATAAGGCGCGAGCGCGCCTTCGATTTCCCGCGCGAGCGCCGTCGAGGTTTTGCCTGCAGCCAGCACGTCATCCACCAGCGGCGAGGAGATCCGACCATCTGGGCGGACTGGCGCGGTGACCGAAAGCTCTGGCGACTGCCAGACTTCGATCGCCAGGGTGTCGCCAGGTCCAATCCGATAGTCTGGTCCCTGAAGTTCAACCTCTGAGACGCTTAGGGGCGCCTCGGGCAAGTTGGCGTTTGGCGTCGCACAGCCGGCTAGGGTCGCAATCGCCGCGATCAGAATAGCAAAGCGCATCATATTTACTCCTTGGAGCGGCGATTAGAGCCAGGATTCCGGGATGATGATCGTATCGCCGGGGCGAACGTCGATGTCGGCGCTCAGATCGCCTTCGCTCAGAAGATCGTCGAGCCTCAACTCGATTGCGCTTCTTGTGGCGTTCTCCTGCTCGCGGATCAGTATCGAGCCATTGCCGTCCGCCAAAGGCGTCAATCCGCCGACAGCCACGATGACGTCGAGCACCGTCATGCCGTTGAAATAGGGCAATTGGCTTGGCATCGTGGCTTGACCAAGAACCGTGATGTTCTGTTGGTTCGCCTGCCCGACGGCCGTCACGATCACTGTGACGATGGGAGTCTGGACGAACTCCGCCAGCCCCGTCTCAATGTCGCGCGCCAGTTCAGTCGGCGTGCGTCCCGCCGCCTGCAGATCTTCGAGCAAGCGCGTGGTGATGCGACCGTCGGGTCTGACGAACAGCGTCTCCGTCAGCTCGGCGCTGCGCCAGACGAAAATCTGGATCGTGTCGCCCGGGCCAAGAACATATTCCTTCGCGTTCGGGTCGATTGCGCCGGACTGCGCTTTCGCACTCTGAGATGCGTCGATTGGCGTCGCCAAAGCCACGATGCTTGCAGCAAAACCCAAGCAGAGCAGCCGCAGTCCTTTCAAGACGCGCTCGACTCTGGTGCCAGACCCGACAAGACCCATAGCGATTGTTCCTTACGTTTCGCCAGTGTCGCAATTTGAAACGGCGACCGACGCTTATGAGACATGGAACGCCATGTCGCAAATTGCTCGCCAACCAGCGCCAAGTTTGCCTTTGAGCCAAGCTTTGCTCACGATTACTGGGAAAAGGTAACCTGTTTCTCAAAGCGTCGGCAGGCGTGGGATATCGCGAAGGCATCTTCGTGTCAGGGGCGCCTCGCTTGGAGACAACGCGCATGAACTTCCAGCAAAGTGAAGCCTTCATCTCCAGAATTTCCGTGGCCTCGGAGACTTCAGCGCAGGGCGCGAGCCCTCGGCCCGCGATTGCTCCGGTCACATCGGACGACGCCGACGACGCCAAGGCGTTCGGCCCGAAAGGCGCGCGGGATCTTCTGCTCGCCGCCTTTCAAGCCCCCTTTTTGCGGCGTCTTATCCGCCGCGAGGCGGAGTGGTTAGGTCAAATTTGGGACAGGTCCCCTGAGGCGGCGCTGCAGGCCGAGCTGGATCGCGTTTCGTCGCATGAAGGGTTCCCGGACTTGTCGCAGGTCTTGCGGCGCACGCGCAGAAGGGTCGCCCTCCTGGCCGCTCTTGCGGATCTCGGGAGAGTTTGGGCTCTGGATGAAACCACGCGAGCGCTTTCGGATTTTGCCGAGGCGTCGCTGGCGGCGGGCGTAAAGGCTCTCCTGCGAGAGGAGGAGGGGAAAGGCGTACTGACGGGGCTGAACGCCGAGCGCTCAGGCTTCGTCGTTCTGGGAATGGGCAAGCTCGGGTCGCGGGAACTCAACTACTCGTCTGACGTCGACGTCATTGTCCTTTTTGATCCGGATCGATTGTCGGACGACGCGTCGCAGACGGCGAAAACCAGGTTCGCCCAGCTCACAAGAGCCTTGGTCAAGTTGATCTCGGATGTCGATGGGGATGGATATGTGGCGCGGATGGATCTTCGCCTTCGCCCTGATCCTGCCTCGACCCCGGTCTGCCTGTCGATGCCCGCAGCCGAGCAGTATTACGAGTCCTACGGTCGCACGTGGGAGCGCGCTGCGCATATCAAAGCCCGCCCGGTCGCCGGAGATATCGAGGCGGGCGAGGCCTACCTCAAACGGTTGACGCCGTTTGTCTGGCGCAGGCATCTCGACTACGCGGCCATAGAGGACGCCGCCGACATGCTCGCGCGGATCCGACAGCATGAGGGCGGGGCCGACATAGCCGTCGAGGGCCAGGACGTTAAGCTTGGCGCCGGCGGGATCCGAGAGATCGAGTTTCTCGCCCAGACGCGGCAACTGACAATGGGGGGGCGTCGCGCCGAGTTCCGGGCGCCGAGAACACTCGATGCGCTGAAGGCTTTTTCGGCTGCGGGAGAGATTTCCAAGGACGACTACGCGGCCTTGGAAAGCGCCTATCGCCACCTGCGCGACATCGAGCATCGCGTGCAGATGGTCGAAGACCAGCAGACGCACAGGATACCATCGAGCGCCGAAGGCGTTTCCCGGCTGGCGGCGTTGATGGGGTCTCGCGACGTCGCCGACTTCGTGGCGCAGACGCGCGCCCATATGGAGGCTGTCCGTCGGATCAGCAGCGGCGTTCTCGACGAGAAAACGCCGCCGCCGCGAAAGGCGTTGGCGCCGTCCTCCGCGTCTCTCGCCGAACCGGGTCGGATCGAGGAGTTCGTCGACCGCTGGCTCTCAGGCGGGTTGCGCGCAGCGCGTCATCCAAGGGCTCGGGCGGCGCTGGAGCGGCTGCTGCCGGAGATCCTCGAACGCGTTTCGGCCTCGCCTGACCCAATTCGGGCCCTGACGCGGTTTGATCGGTTTTTGACTGGTCTGCCGAGCGGCGTGCAGTTCTTCGCCCTGTGCGAGGCGAACCCGGCCTTGCTCAAGCTTTTGACCGACATAACGGCTCTGGCCCCACGTTTGGCGGACTATCTCGCGCGCAAACCGGCGGTCTTGGACGCCGTGCTCGATCCCGGCTTCTTCGAGCCGTTCGAAAGCGCCGACAAGCAGCTCGCGGCCCTTGAGGCGAGCCTGGCGGCGGAAACCGACTATGAGCGGGTTCTCGACGCGGCGCGGCGGTGGGCGGCGGAGCAGCGCTTTCAAATCGGAGTGGGGCTTTTGCGCGGGCTCGCGTCGCCGCGGGAAGCGTCAGGCGCTTTCAGCGATTTGGCGGAGGTCTGTGTTCGGGCGCTATGGCCTCATGTCCTGGCCGATCTCGCCTCGGCGCACGGTCGCCCGCCCGGGAGGGGAGCCGCGGTGCTGGCGATGGGCAAGTTTGGCTCTCGGGAGATGACGTCGCGATCAGACCTGGATCTGATCATCATTTACGACGCAGAGGTCTCGGAGATGTCCGACGGCGCAAAACCTCTGGCGGCGCCGCAATACTACGCGCGCCTCACCCAAAGGCTCACCGCCGCGCTGACCGCGCCGACCTCCGAAGGCGCGTTGTATGAGGTCGATATGCGCTTGCGCCCGTCCGGCCGCTCGGGGCCGTTGGCGACATCGCTGGCGGCCTTCACAAGATATCAAAGCGAGTCTGCCTGGGTCTGGGAACAGATGGCGCTCACCCGCGGTCGCGTCGTGGCCGGACCAACAGATTTGGCGCGCGATGTCGCCGCCGCCGTCGCCACCGCGCTTGGCAAGTTTCACGATCCGGCGGACATACGCCGGGGCGCCGCCGAGATGCGCGGCAAGCTCGACGCGGCCCATCCAGAATCGGCGCATCGGCTATGGTCGCTGAAGTTTGGCCCCGGGGGGCTGGTCGACCTCGAGTTCATCGCTCAGACGGGCCTTCTCATCGCGGGCGTGTGTCGCGACGGCGGGGTTTCCACTGACGACGCGTTCAAGAGGTTGCTGAACGCCGGCGCGCTCTCCGCGGCCGAAGCCGGCGCGCTCAACGCCGCCTATGATCTGCAGATGGGCTTGAGCCAACTTGAAAGCGTCGCGCTCGATGAGGCCTTTGATCCTGAAACGTCTGGAGATGCGCTTAAGGACCTGTTCGCGCGCAGCGCGGGCGCGCCGAACTTTGAGGCGCTGGAGAAACGGCTCGCGGCGACCCGGGGCCGCGTCAGGGAGATTTTCGTCAAGCGGATCGGCGCGCTGTAACCCTGACGCAGGATTGGAAGGCTAAAAACCCAAGCGATCTCGCAGCCCCCGCCACAGAAGACCGGCGCCGACAAGATACGGCTTGAGGCCCGGAAACGGCACGCGCGGGGGGCGGCCGCGGTAGAGCGACGGGATGCCCTCTTCGCCGTCATCGCCCTCGGCGATAAGCCGCGCCAGCGCCGCGCCGCACCAGGTCGCGCTGTTCACTCCCGTGCCGTGGTATCCGAATGCGAAAAGGACGGTCGGATCGTCCTGAGACCGGCCAATCGACGGAGCTCTCGACAAGGTGGCGCAGATCGGGCCGCGCCAGAAATGAGTGATCGGAACGTCGGCCCAGGCGGGAAACATGGCCTCAAGGTCGCGCAGCAACGCCTGTCGCATAGCCTTCGCGCCCGTCTCCGTGCCCCAGACGTCGCCGCGCGCGCCCAAGAGAAAGCGCCCGTCGGGCAACATCCGAAAATAGCGCAGAAGGTTTCGGTCGTCATACATCGGGCGGTGATCGCGCCATCCATGCGCCTCGCGCTGCTCGTCGCTCAGCGGACGCGTCACAATGATGTTGGACAAGACGGGAAGGGCGCGGCTGGTGACGCTCGGTTGCAGCCGCGTCGGTGGAAAGCCGTTCGTGGCCAACGCGACGAACCGGGCGCGAACGGTTCCTCGGTCGGTTTCCAGAAGGTGGCGGCGTCCTTCGCGTCGCCAGGAACGAACGGCGCTGTTGGGGTGCAGGACCGCGCCGCCCCTTACGGCCGCGGCGGCGATGCCCAAGACCAGTTTCAGCGGATGCACGCTAAAAGCCGGGGCGCATTCAAGCGCGCCGAACGCGTATGGGCTCTCGAAGCTTTCCTCGCGCAACGCATCCCGGGACAGCCGCCGGGCTCGCAGTCCCAGCTTCTGTGTATAGTACGAGACCTGCTGCGCCATTTCTTCGTATCCGCGCGGGCTGGAGGCGACCTCCAGAACCGAAGCGCCGCTTGCATCGCAGGCGATCCCTTCTTCGGCGATCAAAGCGCGAAGGTTCACGACGGCCTCGGCCTGACTTGCGTAAAACCGAATGGTCTCCGCTTCACCGACGCGGCGTTGTTTCTCTCGCAGCGACAGCTGGGTGCAGTCGATCGACACGATCCCGCCGTTGCGTCCCGACGCGCCCCATCCGATGTCGCCGGCCTCGAGCACCGTCGCCTGCACCCCGTGGTCACGCGCCAGCGTCAACGCGCAAGCAAGGCCGGTATAGCCGCCGCCGATGATCGCAACTTCGGTCTCGACGTCGCCTTCCAGCGGCGCGCCTGGTCGCTCCGGCGGCGCCGTCTCGGTCCAATAGCTTTGGATCGTCCGCGACGGATTGGAGAGATCCTCTGATTGTGGGGGAGCGATGGAGAAGCGCATGTGTCGCGGCGTGTGTGAGGGGCGGGGCAAATGCGGAAGTTGTGAGCACTCTGGCGAAGATGCGCGCGCAAATCCAGCGCTGGCGAGGCGCGAACACGCGTCAGATGCGTATAAACGCTTGGCGACGCGGCTTTGCGGTGTCTAGTGTTGTGCCAATCCGGCGATGACGCTTTTGCGCGCAGGCCGGTGCATCGCCCCGGCGTCATACCGGGCAGGAATTGTGGAGTGCTCATAGAATGAACATTCGCCGTCTATTTTCGTCGACCGCGGTTGTCGGCGTTTCGGTGGCCGCAGCTTTGTCGGCCACAACGGCCCTCGCTCAAGACAAGGTTGTCAACGTCTACAACTGGTCGGATTACATCGACGAGGAGATCCTGACGGATTTCGAAGCGGAGACGGGCATTAAAGTCCAATACGACGTCTTTGACAGCAACGAGGTCCTCGAAACAAAGATGCTCGCAGGCGGCACAGGTTACGACATTGTCGTTCCCACCGGCTCGTTCCTGTCGCGTCAGATCCAGGCCGGCGCGTTCGCCCCGCTGGACAAATCGAAACTGCCAAACCTCAAGAACATGTGGAACGTCGTTTCCGATCGGACGGAAAAGTACGACCCGGGCGGCCAGTACTCGATCAACTACATGTGGGGCACCACCGGGATCGGCTACAATGTCGAGAAAGTGGCCGACGCGTTGGGCGCGGATGCGCCGGTTGATTCGCTCTCGCTGGTCTTCGAGCCCGCCAATATGGAACGACTGCAAAGCTGCGGCGTCCATTTCCTCGACGCCCCGACCGAGCTGATCCCCGCGGCCCTGAATTACATCGGCGAGGATCCCGACAGCAAAGATCCTGAAGTGATCGCGAAAGCGGAAGCCGTGTTGCAGGCTGTCCGACCTTACGTGCAGAAGTTCCACTCGTCCGAGTACATCAACGCGTTGGCGAACGGGGACATCTGCGTCGCCATCGGTTGGTCGGGCGATATTCTGCAGGCGCGCGATCGCGCAGCGGAGGCGGACGCCGGTGTTTCGGTCGAGTACGCGATCCCGAAAGAAGGCGCGTTGATGTGGTTCGACCAGATGGCGATCCCAGCCGACGCCCCGAACCCGGAATACGCGCACGCGTTCCTCGACTACATCATGCGTCCCGAGGTGATGGCGAAAGCGTCGAACTACGTCTACTACGCGAACGGCAACGAAGCCTCAAAGCCGCTGCTGAACGAAGACGTGATCGGCGACACGGCGATCTATCCTGACGACGCCACCTTGGAGAACCTGTACACGGTCACGGCCTATGGTCCGAAAGAGCAGCGGGTCGTCACCCGTCTTTGGACCAAAGTGGTGACAGGGCAGTAGCGCTCAACGCCAGAGGCGCGCCGCGGATCCGGCGCGCCTCTTATTTGAACCTTTTCTTCCTCTTCAGGTTTGGGGCGGCGCCAGTGAGCCAAACGATCGACACGCCCACGCCTGCGACCTCCGCAGGAAAATCAAAGACGGGTTGCGCGGCTCCCTGGCTCGATGCCGATGCGCGACCTCACCTGAAGCTCATAGGCCTGCGCAAGACGTTCGGCGACGCGGTCGCGATCAACGACATTTCACTCGACATCTATGCGCGAGAGTTCTTTGCGCTTCTTGGTCCTTCGGGCTGTGGAAAGACGACTCTGCTGCGGATGCTCGCGGGCTTTGAAACGCCAGATGAAGGCCGCATCGAGTTGGACGGACAGGACATCGCAGACGTTCCGCCCTACGAGCGGCCAGTCAACATGATGTTCCAGTCCTACGCCCTGTTTCCGCATATGAGCGTCGCGAAAAACATCGCGTTCGGTCTCGAGCAAGAGGGCATGGCGAAGTCGGCGGTGAAGGACCGTGTCGATGAGATGCTGTCGCTCGTGAAGCTCGAGCCGATGGCGCATCGGCGACCCCACCAGCTCTCCGGTGGGCAACGTCAACGCGTCGCGCTGGCGCGCGCGCTGGCGAAGCGGCCAAAGCTCTTGCTGCTGGATGAACCTCTGGGCGCGTTGGACAAGAAGCTTCGCGAAGAGACCCAGTTCGAGCTGGTGAACATCCAGGAAGAGCTCGGGCTGACGTTCGTGATCGTGACCCATGACCAAGAAGAAGCGATGACGGTTTCGACCCGATTGGCGGTGATGGATCATGGACGCTTGGCGCAGGTCGGCGAGCCGCACGAAGTCTACGAAGCGCCGTCGACCCGCTATGTCGCCGACTTTCTGGGCGATGTGAATTTCTTCGAAGGGGTGATCGCGGACGTTGGCGAGGACGGCGCGGTCATCGCGTCCGAAGAAAGCAGCACGCCCTTCCGAGCCAGTCGGGCGCAACAGGGAGCGCCTGGCGGTTCGGTGACGTTGGCTCTGCGGCCTGAGAAGCTTCGCATCGAACGCGCCGATACGCCTGAAGCTCCGACGGAGAACATGCTCGAAGGCGTCGTGGAGGACATCGCCTATCTCGGCGACATGTCCATCTATCGCGTGCGGCTGTCCTCGGATCGCATCATAAAAGTCGCGCGCACCAATCGCGTCCGAACGCTCACCGAGACGATCACCTGGGAAGACAAGGTGCGTATGAGCTGGGATGCCGGCGCGGTCGTCGTCCTCGCCGACTAGACGGCCTACCCGCCCAACAGGCGACCGACCATTTCACTGGTGTCTTTCGAGAGACCTTCGGTGTTCTGAAGCCGCCGCAGTTCGGTTGTCATCATCGACTGACGCGCGTTGTCATAACGCCGCCAACTTTCAAAGGCGCCTGTGAGTTTCGCCGTTGTTTGAGGATTCACGGGATCCAGTCGGATCAGCCAATCCGTGAAAAAGCGGTATCCGCCGCCATCCGCCCGATGGAACCCGACCGGGTTCGCCATCGCGAACGCGCCGATCAGCGCTCGGAACTTGTTTGGGTTCTTCCACTCGAACGCGGGGTGCTCGGTCAGCGCAACGACCTGCTCCAGGACATTTGGTTGCGGCGACGTCGCTTGAACGCCGAACCATTTGCCCAACACCAGACTGTCGCTGCGCCAGCGGTCGTAGAACGCCTCCAGGGCTCGGTCGGACGCTCCCGCGCCGGTATGCACGAGCAACGTCAAGGCCGGCAACTGGTCGGTCATGTTGTCCGCATCGCGAAACTGGGTTTCGACGGCCTCCAGCGCCGCGGCTCTTCCGAGCCGCGCCAGATAGCTCAGGGACATGTTCTTGAGCGCGCGTTTGCCGGCGCTGTCGGCGTCCGCCGCGTAAGGCCCGGGCGTCTTCATCTCTTCGAGCAGTCGCCAAAGGAGGTCGTAATGCGCTTCTCCGAGCGCGGCTTGTACCCCCAATCGCGCCGCGTAAATCGCGTCTGGGTCGGCGAAGCCCCCACGGTCAGCGACCGTCTGCGCCAACTCTTCTTCGCTTGGCAACGTCCACACGAGGGCCCGGAAGGCTGGATCCAGCTCGGCGTTGCAAAGCGCTTGCCCCATTGCGTCGACGAAACCGCCCACATCCAAGCCGGGGTTTTCGATCCGTTTTAGGATTGTGTCGACGGCGTACGCGCGCCCAGCCTCCCAACGATTGAACGGGTCGCTGTCATGGGCCAGCAAGAACGCCTGCTCTTCCGGGCTCATCGCGCGGTCAATGATCACCGGAGCGGAGAACCCCCGGTTGATCGACAAGGTGGGTTTTTCCTGCACCCCCTCGATCCGAACGACTTTCTCCGCTGCGTCGAGCTCTATCAGTCCCGCCAGGTCGGCCGCGACGTCGAGTTCCTGTCCGTCATGGCCCAACAAGCCAAACTTCATAGGAATGGTGACGGGGTCTTTCGTCGGCTGACCCGGCGTCGGCTCGACATGCTGGGACAGTTTGATCTCATAAACGCCGTTCTCAAAACGCTCCTCGACGTGAACCCGAGGCGTCCCGGCCTGGCTCCACCAGCGCGCGAAGTCGCTCAGGTCGCGACCTGAGACATCCTCGAAGCAGCGCCGGAAATCTTCAATGGTGCACGCCTCGCCGTCATGCCGTTCGAAGTAGAGGTCCAACGCCTGCCGATAACCCTCCGGCCCGACCAGCGTGTGCAGCAACCGCACGATCTCTGCGCCCTTCTCGTAGACGGTCGCTGTGTAGAAGTTGTTGATCTCGACATACTGCTCTGGACGAACCGGATGGGCGAGGGGGCCGGCGTCTTCTCGAAACTGCCGGGCGCGAAGGGTTCTCACTTCGTCGATCCGGGTGACTGCTTCCGACCTTTCCTCTTCGGAGAACTGCTGATCACGAAAGACGGTCAGGCCCTCCTTGAGGCAAAGCTGAAACCAGTCTCGACACGTGATCCGATTGCCCGTCCAGTTGTGGAAGTACTCATGAGCGACAACGCTCTCGATCAGCTCGTAGTCGCGGTCGGTCGCCGTCTCCGCGCTGGCGAGCACGTATTTCGAGTTGAAGATGTTGAGGCCCTTGTTCTCCATCGCGCCCATGTTGAAGTCGTCGACAGCGACAATCATGAAGAGGTCGAGATCGTATTCGCGCCCATAGGCCTGCTCGTCCCAGAGCATCGACCGCTTCAGCGCGTCCATCGCATAGGCGGTCTTCGTTTCATCGCCGGGCCGCGTGAAGATCTGAAGCGTTACGTTGCGTCCCGAGGCCGTGGTGAAGGCGTCTTCGGTCGACACCAGATCGCCGGCCACAAGCGCAAACAGATAGGACGGTTTCGGATGCGGGTCGCGCCATTCGGCGAAGTGGCGGCCGTTTGGAAGATCGCCCGCCGCGACACGGTTTCCGTTGGAGAGCAAAACCGGGAAGGCCGCCTTGTCGCCTTCGATCCGAACCTCGAAGACGCTCATGACGTCCGGACGGTCCGGATAATAGGTGATCTTGCGAAAACCCTCGGCTTCGCATTGGGTGCAGAACATGTCGCGCGACATGTAAAGCCCCTCAAGGGCCGTGTTCGCCTTGGGGTCGACTTCGGTTTCGCACTCCCAGACAACTGCGTCGCCGTCCAGCAGCGCGCTGCTGACGGTGAGCCCTTCTTCGTCCAAGGCGTAGTCGCCGTCCTTCAGAGGGACGCCGTCGATCGAGGCGCTCACGAGGGTCAGTTTTCGCCCGAGCAATCGCAGGTCAGGCCTGGTCGCGCCATCTGCGTTGCGGCGCAGTCGAAGCCGACTGACGATCCGCGTCGCCGTTGGATGCAGCAAAAACGTCAGGTGAACGCTGTCCACCAACCAATCCGGCGGTTGGTAGTCGGCGAGCTTCACCATCGGCAGGGCGGTAGCGTCCTCGGGGCGCAACGACAGCATCTCGGCTCCTGGTCTGGTTTTGTGCGCGTCAGCCGGCGCTATGGGCTCACGCGCTTTCAGCAGGGGCCATCAGCCGCGGCGGCTTGTCAACTCAAGAGCGATCGCCCCGTTCAGAGATCTGGTTGATGACTTTGTTCATCTTGAACGCCGATCGCCCTTCGGAACCTGACGATCGATCGAGCTCGGTCGCGTTTCGGCGCATCCGCTCAGGTAGCGGGTCCATGCGTGAGCATGGCGTGGATCTGGTCAAGCAGCGACAACCTCTTCTTGCGAAGCTCGACGACGTGAAAGTCGTCCATCGGCTCGATATTGGTTTCGGCGCGGTGAATCTCGCGGTTCAGGTCGTGATATGTGTCGGCCAGCTTTGCAAAGTGGACATTCTCCATCTTCAGACGATGGATCGCGTCAACGTGCTCGGGGAATGCTTCGGTGAGTTCATGTGGTGTGTGAGTCATCTTTGGAACCGTTTGTTTCACAACGCCGCCAACCTGGCGGCTGGAGCACCATCGCCTAGGTTGGAAGACGGAAACTTGATCCCGCTCAAGCCGAACGGACCAGCCGAGCATTCAACAAAAAAACGCCCCGAACGCGGGTGCGCCGGGGCGAAGAAAGTTGAGAGTTGGAGAGTTCGTACCTGAGTGTCGTTCGTCTGTTCCTTGCGGCGTCCACCGCGCTCATAAGACAATGGGATAGAGCGGGCGCGATCACAAGGTCTTATCCCGCATCGATACAATTGCAGCGAAATTATATTAGTTAATCTCTAAAAGTCTCGATTTTGATCAGCTTGACATCGGCTGAGTCCCGATTTCTTGCCGGTGTGTTTCGTCTTCAAGGCGTCTGTCGTGCGGAGGGCCTACCAGCGCCACAGAGCAGGCATATAGCGATATGCCTGACCCGCCCGCGCCGCGTGACCCACGCCAGGGAACGGCAGATGATACGCTGAAATCAACATTCGATCCGACGCGCACATCTCAAGAAGGCGCTTTCGCGTCGCCACCGCGAGGTCCTTGTCGAAGTCGAAAGCGGGTCGCCAATCCGGGTGTTCAAAGGCGACGTAGCCGTGGTTGATCGCGTCTCCGGCGACGAGCATGGTCTGATCGCCGCTTTCGACGATCAACGACATATGGCCAGGCGTGTGCCCAGGGGTTGCGATCAAGCGACAGCCTGGTGCGACGTCGAGCCCGTCTGTGGCCTTGACCAGCCGATCCGCGATGGGTTCGAAAGACTTTTGCGCGCCGACAGCGAAGGGCTTCAGATCGTCCGGCAACGAGGCGACGCGGTCCGCAGCCATCCACCAATCAAACTCCGCCGCCCCGACGATATGCTCCGCCTCGGGAAAGCGGAGGTCGTCTTCAAACTCGTCGAGCATGCCCCAGACATGATCAGGGTGCGCGTGCGTCAAGACGACCTTTGTGACGTCTTCAGGGGCATAGCCTGCGAGATCGAGGTTTTCGACCAGCTTGCCTGCGGTGGGCTGGAACCGCTCGCCGGACCCCACGTCGACGAGGACGAGATCTTCACCGGTCTCGATCAACACGTGGTTGGTGTGACCGTAGTTGATGTCGGTGTCGAGAAATCGCGCGCTCAAGTAAGAGCGTAGCTCGTCAACGCCGATATTGCTCGCGACGACGCTGGCCGGGATCTCCAAATGACCGTCGGACACGATCGTCACGGTCATCTCGCCCAAGGCGAAGCGGAAAAAGCCGGGAGCTTGTTCAAAATCGGCGGCGAACGCCGGGCGCGCTGCGATGCCGAAATGTGCGCTCGCGCCCAGCACGCCGGCCCCTGCCCCAATCTTCAGAACGTCCCGTCGGTCAAGCAGCTTGGTGGATCGGGTCATCTTGGCCCCCTGTTCTCGGTCCTTGTGACGACGCGCAGCAGTCGCCTTCAGATATTTGAATATTGTAGATTGTTTATCAGCCCATGCGGCGATCGCAAGCGCGCCTGGCTTGGCGAGAGACACGCAAACTTGCCCGAGGGACCGGGATCGGCCAGAACCGCGTCAGGTAAAAGTTCGCACCAGGTGTCGACCCGCTTGGCTGCGGGCGAGCGAGGGGATGTATGAACAGTCAAATGCTTGATGACAGCCGCGAGCAATGGACGAGCCATATTCTCAGTCTGATCCTGATCGCGGCCGCGGTTCGGATCCTGGTGAACTCGCTCACGCTCATGCCGCTGCATTTTGATGAGGCGCAGTACTGGACATACGGCGAAGAGCTCGATCTGGGCTACTATTCGAAGCCGCCCTTGGCCGCATGGCTGATCCGGGTCTCGACCGAGATCTTTGGCGACACCGAGTTCGGCGTCCGGTTCTTCCCGCCGCTGATTCACGGATGGATCGCGTGGCTGCTGTTTGCGACTGGTCGCCGACTGTTCGACGCGCGCGCCGGTTTCTGGGCGGGCGCGGTGTATCTCACGCTTCCGGGTGTGACGGTGTCGGCGGGCGTCATGAGCACGGATCCGCCGATGATGGCCGCATGGGCGGCGGCCTTGTATGCATTGGTGCGAGCGCTCCAAGCGACGCAAGACGGCAAGAGCGGTTTGCTGTGGTGGGGCGCTGTCGGCGCCGCCATTGGGGCTGGGCTGCTCGCAAAGTACACCATGGTTGGATTTGTCGGCGGGTGCCTTGGGTATGCGGTGTTTTCGCGTCAGGGACGTTGGGGCGCGCGGGTGACCGATTGGCGCGGTCCGGCGCTGGCGTTCGCGGCGGCGGTCGTCGTTCTGAGCCCGAACCTCTATTGGAATGCGCTGAACGACTTCGCCACGATCACGCATGTCGGAGACAACACCAAACTTGGAGGCGGGGCGGCGTTGAACCCCGACAAGGCGCTGGAGTTCTTTGGCGCACAGGCGGCGATCTTCGGGCCGCTGCTGTTGATCGCCTTGGGTCTGATGCTCTGGAGAGGGCGGTGGCGCGACGAATGGGAGTATCGTCTGCTGATGTGGCTGACGCTGCCCTTGCCGGTGATCATGACGGTTCAGGCGCTGTTGGCCCGCGCCCATCCAAACTGGGCGGCGCCGGCATACATCGCCGGCGCGTTGGTGGTTGCGACCTGGTTGCTGGATCGCCGGATGCGAAGCTGGGTCATCGCCAGCATCGCCATCGGCGTTGTGGCCTTTGTGGGTTTCTGGGGGGTGGCCGGCGTATACTCGGCGCGCCACGCCGAGCTTCCAAGGCTCTATGACCCCTTCAAGAAGATGCGGCCGGGCCCGGAGATTTGCGCAAAGGCGCTTGAGGCGCGATCAGACGAACCGCTGCTCTCGACAGATCGGCGCTTGCTGGCGGACTGCATGTTCGTCGGCGGTCTCGGCACCACCGAAATTGCGATCTTCAACCGGAGCGCCGGGGCGGGCAATCACTACCAACTCACGTCGAGTTTGCGGACGGGCGATCGGCGGGAGTTCCTGATGGTGCTCCGCGGCTCCCAAGAGCGCGCCGCGCGATACTCGGGCATGTTCGAAACAGTGGAAGAAGTCGCTCGCGGCGAAATCCGCACCCATGTCGACAGAACCGAGCCTTACTTCATCGCGCGGGTGGCCGGGTTCAAAGGCTACTGACCGAAAGGCTAACGACGGAAAGACTAGCGGCGGAAAGACTAGCGACTTGGCGTCTCGACCGCACGTTGGCGCGCGGTCGTCAAAGCGATCTGACGCTGGCGCTCGCGGCGCCCTTCACGTTGCTCATCGGTGATCTCGTCAGCGCACCAATGGCAGGACACGCCTGCCTCATAGTCGCTCCGAAGTTTGTCCTCGGGCGAGATCGGCCGACGGCATCCGCGACACAGTTCGTAAGGGCCTTCGCGCAAGCCGTGGCCGACGGCGACGCGCTCGTCGAACACAAAACACTCGCCGCGCCACAAGCTCTGTTCCGGGGGGACGGTCTCCAGATATTTTAGAATGCCGCCGCGCAGATGATGAACCTCTTCAAACCCCTGCGCGCGGAGATAGGCGGTCGCTTTCTCGCAACGGATGCCTCCGGTGCAATACATCGCGACGCGCGGCTTGTTGGCGAGAGCCGACGCCTCTTGCGCCCACGCGGGAAAATCTCGAAACGTCGCGGTCTTCGGGTCCACCGCGCCTTCAAACTGGCCGATCGCGACCTCGTAGTCGTTGCGGGTGTCGACCACGACGACATCAGGTTGCGATATCAGGTCGTTCCAGTCTTCCGGTTCGACATAGGCGCCGACGCTTTCATTCGAGACGATGTCCGGCGCGCCCATCGAGACGATTTCGCGCTTCAGTCTGACCTTCAGACGGCCAAATGGAGGGTGGGAGGCCCAGCTCTCCTTCCATTCAAGGTCCGCCAGCCGCGCGTCCGTGCGCAACCAGCCGAGGAAATGTCGGAGCTGTCCGGGTTCACCAGCGATGGTGCCGTTGACGCCTTCCTCTGCGAGCAGCAGCGAGCCCGTCAGATTGTGCGCTTCGGCTTCCCGACGGACCCGCTCGCGCAACGCGACGTAGTCGGGCAGGGGAACGAACTTATAGAGCGCGGCGACAAGTTGGCGGGCCATGGCTTCACCCAGACTAACCGGCTTCCAATGCGGCGACCCCGGGGAGGGTCTTGCCTTCAAGCCACTCGAGGAACGCGCCGCCGGCAGTGGAGACGTAGGTGAACCTGTCGCCGACGCCCGCGGCGTTCAGCGCCGCGACTGTATCGCCGCCGCCAGCCACGGACAGAAGCTCACCCGAAGCCGTGCGCTCGGCAGCGTACTGGGCGGCGGCGTTGGTCGCAGCATTGAACGGCTCGATCTCGAAGGCGCCGAGAGGTCCGTTCCAAACGAGGGTTTTGGCGCGATCAAAGCGCGCCGTGATCTCGGCGATCGACTGCGGACCCGCATCGAGGATCATCGCATCCGCCGGGACGCTTTCGAGGTCCGCAACGTGGTTGTCGGCATGGGCCTTAAACTCGCCGGCGACAACCACGTCGACGGGAAGAACGACTTCGCAGCCCGCAGTTTTCGCTTTGTCCATGATCTCGCGCGCAGTGTCGCCAAGCTCATGCTCGCACAACGATTTCCCGACGTCATATCCCTGCGCGGCGAGAAACGTGTTCGCCATGCCGCCGCCGATCACCAGATGATCGACCTTGGCGACGAGGTTGCCAAGAAGGTCAAGCTTGGTGGAGACCTTCGCCCCGCCCACCACGGCGACCACAGGACGTTGCGGCGAGGCGAGCGCTTTCTCCAGCGCTTCAAGTTCCGCCTGCATGTTCCGACCGGCCGCCGCCGGCAGCAGCCGCGCGAGCCCCTCGGTCGAAGCATGCGCGCGGTGTGCTGCGGAAAACGCGTCGTTGACATAGACGTCGCCTGATTTTGCCAGCTCCGCTGCAAAGGTCGGGTCGTTCGTCTCTTCGCCGGGGTGAAAGCGCGTATTCTCGAGCAGCAGAACATCGCCTGGCGCCAGGGCGTTCGACGTGGCGACGGCCTCTTCGCCAATGCAGTTTTCGGAAAAGCGCATGTCGGCGCCAAGGACCTCCGCGAGCGTCCCGAGCGTCACCTTCAACGACATGTCAGGCGCAACCCGACCCTTCGGGCGACCAAAATGCGCCAGCAGGATCGGTTTGCCGCCTTTCGCCATCACGTCGCGCACGGTCGGACGGATCCGCTCGACCCGCGTGGCGTCGGTCACCACGCCGTTGTCCACCGGCACGTTGATGTCGACGCGGATCAGCACCCTTTTTGAGCTGAGGTCGATGTCATCCAGCGTCTTATAGGCCATCCAGGGGGCTCCCGTTTATTCAGCGAAACCGCAGTGTCGGCGCTAGCCGCCGTTGCGAAGCTGAAACGCGGCTTTTGATTGGTCGAAGCTCTGATCGACCGAGACGATCTTGCGTTGCACGGAGTCGGCCGTGTTGAAATCGCCTCCGGCTTCGAGGCAATCCTTGTAGCGTTGCGCGTCATAAAGATACTCGGCGACGCTGCGGGCTGCGGCGCTCATGTCGTCAAAACTGGCGGTTCGACCGTCTGGCACATCGGGCTCGGTCGGTTGCACGCAGTTGGCCGTCGAACGCACTGCTGGTGCGACTTCTGCTTCGTCAGAGCTTGAGCAGGCCGCCGTCATCGCACCGCAGAACGCGATGGCGGTGATGAATGATAAGCGTCGCATTTTCGTCCTTTCCTCTCGAGAGGCGCCACGTCTTGCTCGCTCGACACAAGCGCAGGGTTTTGCTTCACAGCGCTCCTAGCCCGACGAGCCTTTGATCAGCAACACCCATTCTCTGCCTGAAGAGACCCAACCGGTTTTTACGATCGGGCGTCGAGCGGCCTCCTGATAGCCGACACGCGTATAAAGCCGCCAAGCGTCTTCATTGGTGTCCGCTACGATTATCGACATGTCTTTCAGGTCTTGAGCGGCGGCGATTTTCTCTGCGACGTCAAGCAGCTTTCGACCCCAGCCCTTGCCGCGATGATCTGGCAGCGTCGCCAGGACATTCACGTACCAGGTGTTCGGCGCGAGGTTCTCAAGTTCGATCAACGGGCGCACGATGTCCGGCGGGTCGTCATCTATCGGCTGTGGGTCGGCGCCAATCGCGTATCCAGTGAGAGCTGAGATCGCTCCGGCTCCTTCGTCGACGACGACGATCTGCCCCTCTTCGATCTTCTGGACCTGGCGTTCGACGCCGATCGCCCAGGCGTCTTCTCCGGGACTGGCGAGCTGGCCCCACAGATACTCTGGGAGGCCCTCGCCCGCATAGTTCACCAGCTCGGCGAGGACCTGAGCATCGCCCGCGCGGGCGACGCGAAACGGAGGGTGCAGCGGGATCACCGCAGTCTCCAGCCGTCGCTTAGATGTGCTTCGCCATGGCGACCGCCGTGTCATTCATGCGGTTGGAGAAGCCCCACTCGTTGTCGTACCAGCTCATGACGCGGCACAAGGTGCCGTCCATCACCTTGGTCTGGTCCATGTGGAACACCGATGAGTGCGAGTCGTGGTTGAAATCGATGCTCACCAGCTTGTCGTCGGTGTAGCCCAGAATCCCCTTGAGCTCGCCATCGGCGGCTTCACGGATCGCGCCGTTGATCTCTTCCATCGACGTCTCGCGGCTGGCGACGAACTTGAAGTCGACCACCGACACGTTCTGAGTGGGCACCCGGATGGCGACGCCGTCCAGCTTCCCATTCAGCTCCGGCAGAACAAGGCCGACGGCTTTCGCCGCGCCAGTTGAGGTCGGGATCATCGATGTCGCCGCGGCGCGGGCGCGATAGAGATCTTTGTGCATCGTATCGAGGGTCGGCTGATCGCCCGTGTACGCATGGATCGTCGTCATGAAGCCCTTTTCGATCCCGATCGCCTTGTTCAGCACGTAAGCGACGGGCGCAAGGCAGTTCGTGGTGCACGAGGCGTTGGAGATGACGAGGTCGTCAGCCGTCAGCGCGTCGTGGTTGACGCCATAGACGATCGTCTTGTCCGCGCCGCCGGCCGGCGCCGAAACAATCACCCGCTTTGACCCATTTTCCAGATGCATCGCTGCTTTATCGCGATCTGCGAAGATCCCGGTGCACTCCATCGCGACGTCGACGTCGCTCCAAGGCAGCTCCTTGGGATCGCGGATCGCCGTAACGCGGATCGGACCGCGGCCCACGTCGATCGTATCGCCGTCCACGGTGACGGTGCCCGGAAAGCGGCCGTGAACCGAATCGTAGCGCACCAGGTGGGCATTGGTTTCAACCGGACCAAGATCATTGATTGCGACGACTTGGACATCGTCGCGGCCCGACTCGACGATTGAACGCAGCACGTTGCGGCCAATTCGACCGAACCCGTTGATGGCGACTTTTACGGTCATTGAAAGGAACTCCCTTTGTCTGCGCTGACGCGCGATCCCGCGATGTGACGGATTTGCTGAGCTTCTTACTCGCCGATCGCGGGAAAGCAACACTCAGGCCGCTTGCCGCGTCAGGTTCTCAGTTAATAATGCAGCCGCCCGGTCGCGGGTCAGTCCTCGCGCAAGGCGCGGTCGAAGCTGTCACGCAACGGCTTCAAGAGCCAACTGGATGCGCTTCGAACTTCCGTCGCGATATAGGCTTCAGCTGGCATGCCGGGAGACAGATCGACGCCAATCGCTTTGCGCAGGCGTCCCAGTTCATCCTGCGCGATCACCAGCTCTGCGACGAAAAAGCTCATGCCGGTATTCGGGTCTGCAAGCGCGTCGCCCGAGATCTTGAGAACCTCGGCGGAAACCTCCGGCGTCGTGTTCTGGTTAAACCCGGGAAACTTGACCACGGCCTCCTGTCCGGCTCGAACCTGGTCGCGAAACAACGCCTCAACGCGCGCCTCCACGATCAAGCGCTCGGCGCCCGGAACAATCTCGAGGATCGCCTGCGCGGGCGAGATCACGCCGCCGATCGTATGCGCGGTCAGATTGAAGACCGTTCCGTCCTGAGGAGCGACGATCGTCATGCGTCCGAGACGGTCTGCGAGCGCTCCGCGTTCTTCGATCAGGGCGCGACGGCGTTCCGCGTTTGTCCGGAGCTCTTCGATTGCGGCTTCCCGGCGCTCCGCCACGAGTTCGAGACGCCGTAGCTCCGCTTCGCTGATTTGCCCCCGCAGCCGCGCGTTTTCGGCCACGCGCGCGCCCCGCTCGCCCAAAAGCCCGGCCTTGTTTCGCAACAGCGCCGTGACGCGGGTCTTTGGGGTCAACCCTCGATCCAGCAAGCTGGTCTGGTCGGCGATTTCTTCCTTGATCAGTTGCAACTGATCGTCGAGCGCCGCGATTTGAGCTCTGCCGCCTGATATCTGATTTTGCAGTTGCTCGTTTCGGACGCGGAACTGCGCTTGCTGCTGAAGATGCGTGTTGCGGCGGGCTTTAAAAAGCCGACGCTGCCCCGCAATCGCGTTCTCAAGCTGAGGGCGAGACCTCAGCCGCTCGGCGAGGACTGGCGCAATCTCGATGTCGCGCTGCTCGTCACGTTCAGCGGTCAGTCGCGCTTGACGCGCCAGCAGCGCATCATGCTCGGCCTCTAGTATCTCGAGATCAGCCGCCAACTCCGTCGCGTCCAGTTGAAGGAGCAAGTCGCCGGCTTCGACCGTGTCGCCTTCGCGCACGGCGATCTCCGCCACGACGCCGCCGTCGAAATGGCTTACGACCTTTCTTCGCGTCTCAACCCGAAGTTCCCCGGAAGCGATCACGGCGCCGGAGATCATCGCCTGGTTCGCCCAATACCCCAGTCCGTAGACAAGGGCGGCCGTCACCAATGCGCCCAACAAAAGCGGGCGCCAGGCCGGCCAGGTCGCCTTCTTTGACTGTTTTGGTGCGTCCTCGTCGCGTTTCGACCAGAGCCTCATCAACCCTTCACTCCTTGTCCGGCGACCAGCTGCGGAGCGTTCGCGACGGTTTTCTGGAGCACTTCGTCTCGGTCGCCGAAAGCGCGCTGCGCGCCGGCGTCGAGCATCAACAATCGCGAGCAGACCGCGATCGCGCTCGGACGGTGTGCGACGATGACCACGGCGCCGCCGCGGGCTTTCACAGCATCGATGGCGGCGCGCAGGGCTTGCTCCCCAAGAGCGTCCAGATGCGCGTTCGGCTCGTCCAGAAGCACGAGGGCCGGATCGCCGTAAAGCGCGCGGGCGAGGCCGATACGGGCCTTCTGGCCGCCTGACAGCGAAGAGCCGCCCGCGCCGACCAGCGTTTCATAGCCGTCGGGCAGTTTCAGGATCAGTTCGGTCGCTCCGGCCAGGTCGGCCGCCGCGCGCACGCGTTCGCGATCCGCGTCAGGATCGAGGCGCGCGATGTTTTCGGCGACCGTTCCGTCAAGAAGGTCTATCTGTTGCGGAAGGTAGCCGATGGATCGTCCCAAGGCGGAGGGCGCGTACTGACCGAGCGTCGCGCCATCGAGGCGGATCTCGCCGGCGCGCGGCGGCCAAACTCCGGCCAACGCCCGGATCAGGGTCGACTTGCCGGCGCCGCTCGGGCCGATGACGCCCAAGGCTTCTCCTGGGTCGACCTTGAAGGTTAAACCCTGCAGCGTGGGTTTTTCCGCGCGCGGCGGACCGACGGCCAACCCTTCGACCTCGAGCTTTCCCTTCGGCGTCGGTAAGGCGTCTTCAGGCGGCTCCTGCATCGGCTGATCAAGCAGTCTGTTCAGCCGTCGCCACCCGTCTCGCGCCTTCTGAAACGGCGACCATTGGGCGATGGCTTGCTCGACCGGCGCAAGGGCGCGGCCGGTCAGGATCGACGCGGCGATCATCACTCCGGGCGTTATCTCGCCGCGAACCGCAAGCAACGCGCCCAAGGCCAGCATCGCGGACTGCAGGAAAAGACGAACCGTCTTCGACGCCGCGCCATAGACCGCGTTCTTGTCGCTTGCGAGGATCTGTGTCTCCAGGGCTTTGTCTCGTTTCTCAACCCATTTGTTGGTCGCGGCGTCGACCATTCCGAGCGCGGCCACGGGCTCTGCGTGTCGGCGAAACTCGTTCTCGATCAGATCGGCGTACGCTCTTGCTTCGCCCGCGTTTCGCTGCGGCTTTCGCGACGAGAACTCGTTGAGTAGCGCCAAGGTGACGAGGACGCCGCCCCCGAACAGCGCCATCCATCCAAGCCACGGGTGAAACAGAAAGATCGCGGTCAGATACACGACGGCCCATGGGGCGTCGAACAAAGCGAGAGGAGCCGGACCCGACAGCAGACGCTGGATCGCTTCCAAGTCTCTCAATCCGGTCGCGGGGGTGCGTTGGTTCTCTGGATCCTTGGCCACGGCCAGCGTGCGGATGAAAACGGGTTCGTCGAGTTCGCTTTGAAAGCGCGCTCCGTCTCTGGCCAGGACGCGGCCACGGGCGTATTCGAGCAAACCCATCGCCAGAAACAGAGCGGCGACGAGGGCGAAGAGCGCGGCCAGCGTCGCTTCGCTTCGCGACGTGAGCACGCGGTCGTAGACCTGCAACATGAAAATTGGGCCGGTCAGCATCAACAGGTTAACCAGCGCGCTAAAGAGCGCGACTGACCAAAAAAGCCAGCGGAGGCGGAAGATCTTCCCGCGCAGCGTCAATCGCTCCGTCTGTTTTGGTTTTCGTCTCATACTCTTTTGGAACTCAGCCCGCCTAATGCCGGGATTGCGACAAATCTATATGTATTTATCCCGCAAGGGGGTTTAACTCAAGCGGCAGTTGAACGAGCGCGCCGGGCCAGCGCGCAAACGGGGCAGGTTTGCGCGCCAGGCGTCGCTTACTATCTGGCGATAAGACCGGATTTTTGGGGGCGGCGTCGCGTGTCGGCAGGTCGCACGGCGCGTCAAATCCCTCGCGATCTGTGGCTCGACGGCGTGGCGGCGCCTTGGTCGAGCGGGATCTTGGAATGCTGGTTTCGTGATTTCTCCTGCACGAGCCGGACGAAGACAGCGCCCCATGCGAGGTTTGGGTTGTAACCGAGGCGCGCGCCTAGGTCGGTCGTTTGAACGCCGCCCGGGCCGCTTCGATCTCTTCGCGAAAGGCGCAGCCTTCCAGATGATCGTTCACCTGCCCCATCGCCTGCATGAACGCATAGGCGGTTGTGGGGCCGACGAAGCTCCACCCCCGTTTCTTGAGGTCTTTCGAGAGCGCTTTGGAGGCCGCGGTCTCTCCTGGCACGCTGTGTTTCCACATCCGGTCGGGCCGATCGGCGTCGTCGGGTTCGAAGCGCCAGAAATAGGCGGCGAGCGACCCGGTTTCCTCGCGCAGCGCGATCGCGCGTTTCGCGTTGTTGATCGTGCTCTCGATCTTGCGACGGTGGCGGACAATGCCTGTGTCCTGCAACAGCCGCTCGACGTCCGCCTCGCCGAATTCAGCGATTTTCTCGAAGTCGAACCCGGCGAAGGCCGCGCGGAAATTCTCTCGTTTGCGCAGAATCGTCAGCCAGGAAAGCCCGGACTGAAACCCTTCCAGGCAGATCTTTTCAAACAGCCGAACGTCGTCTGCGACGGGTCGGCCCCACTCATTGTCGTGATAGGCGACGTAATCCGGCGCCTCGCCGCACCACCAGCAGCGGGTCACGCCGTCGGCGCCAGTGAGAAGCCCATCTTCGCTCATCGTCGCCTCCACGTTGTTCACAATACGTTCTCTCAGGCTTTGCCCGGATTCGCAAGGGATCAGCTCTCAAGCACGGTCGCGGCCTCTTCAAGAAGGACCTTCCGGAACCACGAGGTCGCGGCGCTCTCCCCGAGGCGACGGCGCCAGATCATCGAGACGGGTCCGGCGCCGCGATGCGTGTCGAAGGGCGTCGGCCGGATCGCCAGTCCGAACCTTTTGGCGTAGATGTCGGCGATGCGGCGCGGGCAGGTATGGATCATGTCCGTCGTCTCAAGGATCGGGGGCGCCGATGGAAACTGGGTGACCACCATCGCAACGCGCCGCGTCAACCCTTGTTTGGCCAGCCGTTCGTCGACCACGCCCCGCACTTCCGCGGTTGGGCTCATCAACAGGTGCGGCCACTCTGCATAAGCCGCCAGCGTCATCTCCGCCTCGGCTAACGGATGGGTCGGGCGCATGACGACGACATATTCGTCCCGGAGGATCGGTTCGGCTTCAAAGCGCTCCGGCGGCGCGCTGCGGATCAGCAGGCCGACGTCAATCTCGCCGTCATCGAGCAGATCCAGCGTGCGCCCGATGGAAGGCAGCACGACGAGACGGGAATTGGGCGCTTCCCGCGCCAGTCGCGCGGCCACGCGCGGCATCAGGACGGCGACGGCGTAGTCGACGGACGCCACGCGAAACGTTCGGCGGGTCAACGCCGGCAAGAACTCGGGGCCCTCGAGCGCATCCTCGATCAGTCCGAGCGCGGCGCGGACCGGTTCCGCGAGAGCATCCGCGCGCGCTGTCGGTCGCAGTCCCTCCGGCGCGCGGTGAAACAGCTCGTCGCCAAGTTGCGCGCGCAGACGCGAGAGCGCGTTTGAAACCGCCGGCTGCGAAAGGCCGACGCGCCGTGCGGCGCGCGTGGCGTTGCGCTCGCGGTAGACGGCGTCAAAGACGCGCAACAGGTTCAAGTCCAGCCCAGCAGTATTCATCAGGTAAATATCGAACGTTTCGCCTATCCATTTCAAGAATTTTGAAGCAGGGCCCATCTTCAGGTCATCGGCGCTGATGGACAGCGCCATAGCTTGAAGGAACCAAAGAAATGAGCACCCAACGTTTTGATCTGACTGGAAAACTCGCCGTAATCACTGGCGGCGCCTCGGGCATCGGACTGGCGACGAGCCAAGCCCTCGTCGAGGCCGGCGCGAAGGTTGTCATCTTCTCGCGAAACGCCAATCAGCTCGCCGAAGCTGAGCGCGCGCTGGGCCCCAACGTGTCGACGGTTCAGGGCGATGTCACCAGGATCGAAGATCTGGAGCGGCTTTATGCGAGCGTCGCCCAGCACCATGGGAAGATCGATGTGCTGATCGCGAACGCAGGACTTGGCCGTTTCGCGCCGGCGGAAGCCGTGGACGAGGCGCACTTCGATCTGATCTCGGAGGTGAACTACAAGGGCGCGTACTTCACGGTCGCCAAAGCGATCCCGCATCTCAACGACGGCGCGTCGGTGATCTTCACCACCAGCGTCGTGAACGTGACCGGTCTTCCCGGCGCCACAGTCTACTCGGCGACGAAGGCGGCTGTCCGCTCGATGGCGCGGACCTTCGCGGCAGAGCTGGCGCCGCGCGGCGTCCGGGTGAACGCGGTCTCGCCGGGACCCGTTCAAACGCCGTTCTTCGACAAGGTCGAAATGACGGAAGAGCAGCTTGAAGGCTTCGCCGCGGGTGTCGGCGGCCGGGTCGCGCTGGGCCGCTTTGGGCGCCCCGAGGAGATCGCTGGTCCGATGGTGTTTCTCGCGTCAGACGCCGCGAGTTTCGTCACTGGAGCCGAGATACAGGCCGATGGCGGCTTCGCGCAGCTCTAGCGGCATTGGCGAGTGAGAGAGGGGGGCCGGCGCCGAGCGTCGGCCCTTTGCGTTATCCTTTGACGAGCGCGCGAACCTTCGCAGCCACCGCTTCTGCCGTGATCCCGAAATGCTCGTAGAGGTCCTTGATCGGGGCGGAGGCGCCGAAGCTCTCCATACCGACGAACCCGGCCTTGCGGTAGTCGCCGCCTTCGCCGTGGATCCAGCGCTCCCAGCCGAATTGGGAGCCGGCCTCGACGGCCACGCGAACGGGTCCGCGCGGCAGCACCCGGCGCCGATACGCCTCGTCCTGCTCCGCGAAGACATCCAGGGACGGGCAGGAGACGACGCGCGCCCCGATGCCGTCCTCGAGCAGCAACTTGCGCGCCTGAAGCGCGATCTCGACCTCCGAACCGCTGGCGAGGATGATCGCCTTGCGCGACGCGCTCGCCTCCTCCAGCACATAGGCCCCTTGCGCGCACAGGTTCTTGGTCGTGTGGTCGCCGCGCACGGTCGGCAAGTTCTGCCGCGTCAGCGCGATCACCGACGGTTTGTCTGTCGTTTGAAGCGCCAGCTCCCAGCACTCGGCGGTTTCAACGGAGTCCGCGGGGCGGAACACGTTGATGTTCGGCATCGCCCGCAAGCTCGCAAGATGCTCGACAGGCTGGTGCGTCGGACCGTCTTCGCCCAGACCGATCGAGTCGTGGGTCATCACGTAAACGACCCGTTGCTTCATCAACGCCGACAGGCGGATGGCGGGGCGACAATAGTCGGCGAACACCAGAAACGTGCCGCCGTAAGGAATGAAACCGCCGTGCAGCGCGATGCCGTTCATCGCCGCCGCCATGCCAAACTCGCGGATGCCGTAGTGAATGTAGCGACCATCGAAGCTGTCCGCCGAGACGACGCCCAACTCGCCGGTCTTGGTGTTGTTTGAGCCAGTGAGATCGGCGGAGCCGCCGATGGTCTCAGGGATCACGTCGTTGACCACCTCCAGCACATTCTGGCTCGCCTTACGGGTCGCGACCGACGGCTTTTCGTCTGAAATCTGCTTTTTGAAGTTCTTGATCGCGGCCGAGAGCTTGCCTGGAAGCTCGCCCGAAAGAGCGCGCTCAAACTCTTTGCGCTTTCGTTCAGAAAGCTTGGCGAACCGACCTTCCCATTCGGAGCGCGCGGCGGCGCCGCGTTTGGGGCCCTCAGCCCGCCACATCTCGTAGACGTCTTTGGGGATGTCGAACGGCTTGTGTTTCCACCCGATCTCTTTGCGGACGACTGCGATCTCCTCATCGCCGAGCGGGGCCCCATGGGCGCCAGCGGTGCCGCCCTTGGCGGGCGAGCCGAACCCGATCACGGTTTTGCAGGCGATCAGAACCGGCGCTTTGGCTTTCTGCGCTTCCGTCAGCGCCGCGTCGATCTCGGCGTAGTCGTGGCCGTCGATGCTCAAAACCTCCCAGCCTGACGCCTCGAACCGTTTCAGCTGATCGGTGGAGTCGGACAGCGACACAGAACCGTCGATCGAGATACCGTTATCGTCGAACAAGACGATCAGTTTGGAGAGTTTCAGGTGACCGGCCAGGGTGATCGCCTCCTGGCTGACGCCCTCCATCAGACAACCGTCGCCGGCGATCACATAGGTTTTGTGATCTGCGATCTTCGAGCCGAGGCGCGCGGCTTGAAGCTTCTCCGCGATCGCCATTCCAACCGCGGTCGCGAGCCCTTGCCCGAGCGGGCCGGTGGTCGTCTCGATCCCGGCCGCCTCGCCAAACTCGGGGTGGCCCGCCGTTTTCGAATGCAGCTGGCGAAAGTTCTTGATCTCCTCGATCGGCATCTCGGCATAGCCGGAGAGGTGCAGCAGGCTGTAAAGCAGCATGGAGCCGTGACCGGCCGACAGGACAAACCGGTCCCGGTCCGGCCAGTCGGGAGCCACCGGGTCGAACATGAGATGCCTGTCGACCAGAACCGTCGCCACGTCCGCCATTCCCATAGGCATGCCTGGATGGCCGGATTTCGCTGCTTGAACGGCGTCCATCGACAAGGCGCGGATCGCGCTGGCCATCTTCCAGTATCCTGGATGGCTCTCGCGAGGGGAGGGTTTACTCGACATTTTCGGCCTTTTCGGAGGGGCGTTGACGATACAATCGGGTTCTGAAACTCGGCGCGACGTTTTCGAACCCCGCGCTGCGTGTCAACCGCCGAGCGGCGCCGAATGGCCGCATGGCGGCGCAAACACGGCCAACACGCTGGCGAAGCGCAAGAACCTCATGGTAAATACCAGCGTCATAGAGTGCGGTATGCGAGAGAGAGAGCGCGGTGAGCGGCTCTGAGTTAGACAAAGCGAAGCGACGCTTCCAGACAGCGTTGGACGCGCTTGAAAGCGCTTCGGCGGTGAAGGCGAGCCGATCAATTTCCGCGGCGACGACGGATGATGCGGGCGCGATGCGCGACGAGCTGGGCCGATTGATGGCGGAGAACGACAGCTTGCAGATCGCACGGCGTCGCGACGCGACCTTGCGCGAAGAAGCCATCGAGAAGGTGGACTTCGCGATCGCCGCCCTTCGAGAAGCGCTGGATGACGAAGCGACATCCGGCGGGAGCTGAGCGGACATGCCCGACGTTGAAGTCAGTATTCTGAACCGAACCTACAAGCTCGCCTGTGAGGAAGGCCAGGAAGCCCGGTTGCGTGAGGTGGCGGCGATGCTGGACGGTTACGCGCGCAGCTTCGGGACCGGAGCCCAAGATGTTCCCGAAAGCCGGCTCATGCTGATGATCGCCTTGATGTGCGGCGACGAACTGGCCGACGCAAAGGCGAAACTGCGCTCGCTCGACGCGGCGCTGAAGGCCGACAACCCCGCCGCTGCTCAGGCGATCGAGGCGGCGGAGGCGAAAAAGGGGGCTGAAGAAGAGGCGGCGGACCTTCTGAACCTGGCCGCAGATCGTATGGAGCGCATGGCCGAAAGACTGCGCGACGAGAAAGCTTAACGCCTTGCTCGGGCGACGGCGGGTCAAACTTCACTTCTCATCAACGCGAGGCCGCCTATATGATCGCCCTGGCGGGTTCTGTCCGGTGCGTGGGTACTTGTTTCCGGGGGCCTTAATTTCTCGCATGGGAGCTGGCTCTGCGACTGGCTGTGGCCTAACGCACCTGGCGCCCACCTGGTTAGCCAGGTCCGCGGGAAACAAAAATCCCACGGCCCATGATGGTCCCGCCGCCTTCGCCTTTGCCCGTCCGTGTCGGAAGACCGTTCAGAACCAGGCTGGAATGCGCGTCAGGCGTGTTCGATCGCGCTGGCGTCTGCCTGAGCCTTGTCCATCGCCTCGACGGTGGCCTCCCAGGCCAAAAGGATCGAGGCGTGGCGGTTTTTGTACTCCTTGGCGGGCGTCAGCACCTCCAACTCGGCAAAAGCGCCCGACGGGGCGTCGGCCCCTTCCTTGAGCATCGCCTTGAGCGCGTCCCGAGCGTCGGCGATCTGATCACGGGTCAGCCCAATCGCAGACTTCGCCAGCACCGCCGCCGAGGCTTGGCCCAGCGCGCAGGCCTTGACGTCCATCCCCAAACCGGACAGCCGTCCGTCCTCGACCGCGACATCGATCGTCACGGTCGAACCGCAGAGCGGCGAGCGCTTGTTCGCTGAAGCCTGTGGCGCATCCAAGCGCTCGGAATGCGGCATGTTCGCTGCAAGCGCCAGAATGCGCTCCGAATAAAGCTTGATAAGATCCGCGTCCGCCATTGCGCGTCCTTTTTGAACCGACTAGCTCGGAACGTAGCTCTGACATGCCTGCTCGAAAAGAGGCCAAAGTGACGAATTCTATGAATGGTCCGTTTGATCCAGATGACCTGGCGTATGACGCCAATGGCCTGATACCGGCGATCGCCCAGCAGCATGACACGGGCGAAGTGCTCATGATGGCCTGGATGAACGCTGCTTCGATCCGCGAAACGCTGGCGCATGGACGGGTGGTCTACTGGTCCCGGTCCCGGCAGGAGTTCTGGCGAAAGGGCGATACCTCCGGGCATACGCAGAGGTTGGTGGACTTTCGCTTCGATTGTGACAATGACTGCCTCTTGCTGCTGGTCGATCAGACCGGGCCTGCGTGTCACACCAACCGGCGGTCGTGTTTCTACAGGGCGGCGCGCGACGGCGAAACCGTGGAGCTGGCGACGCCGCTCAAGTGACCCCTTGCGCGCCGTGCTCATCGGCTTAACGTCGGAAAGCGGTCAACTCCCGAGTTAGATGAGGTCGACGCGAATGGCTGCGGTTGAAAACGGCGAGCGACCGCTCGAGGCCGATCGGTTGGCTGATGACGACCAACTTCTGGAAGTCGGTTTTCTGCTCATTCACGATTTCGCGCTCTACACGCTGAGTTCGGCGATCGATGTCCTGCGACACGCCAACCGGTTCGCCGGACGCAGGCGATACCTTACTCGCGTCTACACCGAAGACGGCGATCCGGCGATGTCGTCCAATCGACTGGAGATCAAGGCGGACCGCGCGCTCGAGGAAACCGCGCGCCCCTGGAAACTGTTTGTCGTCTGCGGCTTCCACCCGGAACGGGTCACGGATGACAAGATCTTGGGGTGGCTGCGCAAGGTTGGGCGGCGCGGCACCGATCTTGGCGGCATCTCGGCGGGAGCGTTCGTCCTGGCGCGCGCGGGCCTGTTGGAAGGGTATGAGTGCGCGGTGCATTGGGAATACGCCGGCGCGTTCGAAGAGATGTGGCCCGACGTGGCGCTGACGGATCGGCTCTATGTGATCGACCGGGATCGCCAAACCTGCGCCGGCGGAGCCGCCACCGTCGACATGTTTTTGCGGATCGTCGCTGACGACCTGGGTCCGGACATCGCCGCCAAGGCCGCCGAACAGATGCTGGTCGATCGGGTGCGCACCACGCTTGATCGGCAGACGTCGGCGGCGCTGTTCCGCGCAAAGTCGCGCTCGGGCGCTCTGGCCGAGGCGATCGAAGCGATGGAGCACAACCTGGACGCGCCGCTCTCGATGATCGAGATCGCCACGACCGTGGGGCTGACGCGCCGCCAACTGCATCGGCTTTTCCGAGAGCATACCGGCCAGTCGCCCACAGATTTTTACCGCGACATTCGACTGCGCTACGCTCGCAACCTGCTTCGTCAGACCCCCAGCAAGGTTATCGACGTCGCGCTGGCGTCTGGCTTCGGCAGCCACAGCCACTTTTCGAAAGTCTATCGCGAACATTTCGGCGTCAGTCCGCTCAAAGACCGTCGAAGCGATCTATAGGCCCGGCGGAAGACGAGTGTCGCAGCGGCTTTCAGTCGGCTTGTCAAAACGGTGACCGGCGCGCATAGCCCAATGATGCGGTTGCCGTTCCAAATGCCCACGCGCCCCTACACGCTGCGGGTCGGACTCGCGCTGGCCATTGGCGGCGCGGGCGGCGTCGTCGCGTTCTGGTTGAACGTCCCGCTCGCCTTCATGTTGGGATCCCTCTTCGCCTGCATGATTGCGAGCATCGCGGGCGCTCCTGTCGAAGGGCCGATGAAGCTCCGAACAGCGGGCTTGTTCGTCGTTGGTCTCTTCTTGGGCGAGTCGTTCGAAAGCGGCGCTGCGGAGCGGCTGATGCAATGGCCCGCCACAATTCTCCTGTCGATGCTCTATGTGCCGGTCGCCGCCTGGATCTGCTTCTTGTTTTATCATCACGTCGCCCGCATGGATCGGCTTACGGCTCTGTTTTCTGCGGTTCCGGGCGGCCTGTCGGCGGTGATCCTGTTCTCCGGAGAGCTTGGCGGCGACCCACGGAAGGTCGCGCTGGCTCAGAGCCTCAGGATCACTCTGCTGGTCCTATCCGCGCCGGCGATCGCTTTCGGGGTGATGGGGTACGCCGAACCGGATCTCTTGACGACGCCGGAAGACCTCGCCGCGGGCGACGATTTCCTCGTGCTCGTCTTGACGAGCTTCGCGATGGCGTGGGTTTTGACGAAGATGGGCGTGCCTTTGCCGCTCCTGATCGCACCCGTGTTGGCGAGCGCGTTCCTCAGAATGAGCGGCGTGGTCGACGGTGTCTTGCCGCCCTGGCTGGTGAAGATCGCGCTCGTCGTCACCGGCGCTGCGATCGGCTGCCGCTTCAAGGGGGTGGAGCTTCGGGTGTTTCTCGCGGTCGCGGGCTGGACCGTGCTTGGAACGGCTCTGCTGTCCGCGATTGCGGCGGTTTTCGCGTTGGTCGCGGTGGGCCTTGTCGGCGTTGATCTTTTTGCGGCTCTGCTCGCTTACGCTCCGGGCGGCGTCGCCGAGATGAGCATCATCGCGATCGCGGTCGACGCTGATCCGAGCTTCGTCGCGACCCATCACCTTGCGCGGATCATGTTTATCTTGGTCGCCACGCCGTTCTTCGCCGCCTGGCTGCAAAGGCGCTGGGACGACTAAGGTCGGGCTTCTGGCAATCCGACCATTTCGCGAATGTCCTTTGGCGTCGCCCCGCCGGCGCGTAGCTCCGCGATCCCGGCGTCCCGGTCTCGTTTGGCGAGACGTCGGCCATCTTCGTCCCGGATCAATTTGTGATGGCGATAGTGCGGGGTCGGCCGTCCCAACAGGGCTTGCAGCAATCTGTGAACGTGCGTCGCGGCGAAAAGATCCTCGCCGCGCGTGACGTGGGTGACGCCCTGGTGCGCGTCGTCGAGAACAACCGCAAGGTGATAGCTCGTCGGGATCTCCTTGCGGGCGAGCGCGACGTCGCCGCAGGCGTCGATCAGAAACGACGGGTCGAGCGTCACCTTGCCGCTGTCGCCTCCCGGACCCCGTCCAAGCGCTATGAATGAGAGCTTTGACACAACTCCAGCGCCGCCGAGCGCGGCGAACGCCCGGCGCATGTTGAGCCTGAGCGCGAAAGGGTCTCCGTTGGTTTCGCGCTGTATACGCTTGCGCTCGGGAAGGTCGCGACATGTGCCGGGATACGCGGGTCCGTCCGGTCCTGCCTGTTCCTGCGGGGCTTGCAAGACGGACTGAATGTCCTTCCGCGAGCAAAAGCATGGGTAGAGCAACCCGCGCGCGTCGAGGCTCGCCAGCGCCTCGGCGTAGGCTCCCATTCTGTCGGACTGGCGCAGGACCGGCGTTTCCCAACGCAGCCCCAACCATTCGAGATCCTCTAACATCGCCGCTTCAAGCTCGGGGCGACAGCGCGCCTGGTCGATATCTTCGATCCGCAGAAGGAAGCGTCCGCCATCGGCGTGAGCCGCATCCCAGGCGGTCAAGGCCGAGAACGCGTGCCCCAGATGCAGCGCGCCGTTCGGAGACGGCGCAAAACGTTCGATCACGCTGGCTGAGTTTCTTCCCATGGCGAGGTCTTAAGAAGATGACGGCGCCAGCGCAACGCGATCAGGGTTGACGCGCCCGAGATGGAAACGGCTATGCAGGCGACATGATCGAAGCCAGACGCATCATCACGTGTGAGGCCGACCTTCGGGAGGGCGTCGACTATCTGTTGGCGGTCGAGCCGCGCTTTGAGATCGCGCTGCGGGCGGGCGGCCCTCCGCCGCTGCGGCGTCGGTCTGGCGGGTTCGCCGCGCTGTTCATGATCTTGGTCGAGCAACAGGTCTCGGTCGCCTCCGGTCGCGCGATCTGGGCCCGGATCGAGGCGGCCGGGTGCGTCACGCCGCAGGCGACGCTTGGGCGGTCCGCGGAAGAGCTGCGCGCGCTGGGCCTCTCGCGACCAAAGGCGCGATACGCGCACGAGAGCGCCCGCGCGGTCGCGGAGGGGCGGATCTGTTTCGATCGGCTGGCGCTCGCGCCCACCGAGGACGCGATGGCCGAACTCTGCGCGGTCACTGGGATTGGGCGCTGGACGGCGGAGGTCTACTTGATGTTCAGCGAGGGGCGCGCCGATCTGCTGCCGGTCGGCGATATCGCGTTGCAAGAGGCCGCCAAGGTTCTCTTCGACCTGGACGAAAGGCCCAAGGAGAAGGTGTTCGACAGTCTGGGCGCGCCGTGGTCGCCATGGCGCGCGGTTGCCGCGCGGATGCTCTGGGCCTACTACCGCCATTTGAAAGGCCGGGACGGCAAAGCATGAGGACTGAGTGATGGCGGTGAAGATCGATGGGCCGAGGCTGCCTGCGGCCTCAGGTGAAACCAAGAGCCTTGTTGTGCTGTTGCATGGATATGGCGCCGACGGAAACGACCTCTTCGGCTTGGCGCAACCGCTGTCGTCGATTCTGCCGGACACCGCTTTTGTGTCGCCAAACGCCCCGGAACGCTGCGCCAACAATCCGATGGGGTATCAATGGTTTCCGATTCCGTGGCTCGACGGGTCCAGCGAAGAAGCGATGCAGGATGGCTTTGCGGCTGCGGTTGAGACGCTGAACACGTTCCTCGACGAGGAGCTTGCGGCGCACGGTCTGAACGAAGGCAGCTGCGCTTTGGTCGGGTTCAGTCAGGGCACGATGATGAGCCTGCATGTCGGTCCGCGCCGATCGACGGAGTTGGCCGGCATTGTCGGTTTCTCTGGCCGCCTTGCCGGGGAGGCGGCCGGCGCCGCCAAGCCGCCCGTCTTGCTGATCCACGGCGATATGGACGAAATGATCCCGGTTGCTGAGATGCACTCGGCGCGCGAGGCGCTGGCTGCGGCCGGCTTCGCCGTCCGTTGGCATGTGAGCAAGGGTGTGGGGCACGGCATTGCGCAAGATGGTCTGCAGCTTGCCGCGGGCTTCTTACAAGATGTTCTGAATTGAAGGTGAGACCCAGGCACATCTATAGCTGTTGACGACATGTTGCGGCGCGCCGGCTCACTTGCGCCGCTTGTCGTAATTCCGTCGCAGCTCGATGGTATCACATCGCCACAGGCGCCATGGACCCTTGATGTTGGGGTTGGACAGCCAAGCTCAGCGAGATATAGTTTGAGCGTCTTGGCTGAAAACTGAGGCGAATGACTGGGATGATGGGATCCGGTCTTGACGATGAGGCGATGAGCGGAGGGATGGATGATCCCGTTCCGACGCTCGAAACGAGCAGGTCGGGAGGGAAGAGTCGATGCCGACAATTGGCAGTATGATAAGGCCCAGGGACTCCGGAGAAACGCCGGCTTTCGTCCGAAGTCCATCGAGCCTCAGAGACCACCCCGCCTTAGTTCTCAACGCCGATTACAGACCCCTTTCATATTTTCCTCTATCCCTTTGGTCCTGGCAGGACTCGGTCAAAGCCGTTTTTCTGGAACGCGTCGACATCATCGCCCAATACGAGCAGCAAGTCCGCAGCCCGAGCTTGACGATGCAGTTGCCGTCCGTGATCGCGCTGCGCGAATACGTCAAGCCGGCGCTTTATCCGGCTTTCACCCGCTTCAATCTGTTCCTGCGCGACGAGTTCACCTGCCAGTACTGCGGCGCCGGCGGCGAGATGACCTTCGATCACGTTGTTCCGCGCTCGAAAGGCGGAAAGACGACATGGGAAAACGTCGTCGCCGCCTGTGGGACGTGCAACTTGAAAAAGGGCAGTTTGACGCTCGCGAAAGCGAACATGACGCTGGCGCGCAAGCCCATTCGGCCAACCGCCATGCAGCTTCAGAACGTGGGGCGCAAGTTTCCACCAAACTTCTTGCACGAGAGCTGGATGGACTACCTGTACTGGGATGCGGAACTCGAAGAGTAGCCGCAGCTAAGAGTGTCGCGGCGACAGCATCGCGGCGCGCCCCAGCAGCGCGGCGAAGCCCGCGCAAACCAGCAGGTTCCAGTTCGTCATCGTCAATTCGAACAGGAACGGCGTCCGGTCGTCGCATCGCACCAGCGAGACCTCCTGCAGCCGTTCGAACAGTTCCTGTGCGCTGACCGCGCCTGGGTCCGGCGCAGAGCAGCTTGCGAATCCTTCCCACCACCCGAACTCGACCCCGCTGTGAAAGGCCGCGAGCGCGACGTTGGCGAGAAAGGCGATGCTCGCCAGGCCCCAGAGAAGCGGGGCCTGCGCGGGCCGCACGAGCCCGCCAAGCGCCAGCGCGCCCCCGATCGCGTACGGATAGCGTTGCCACAGGCAAAGGACGCAAGGCCGCCAACCGAAGCCGTACTGGGAGATCAGCGCGGCGATAAAGACGGCTGCGGCGCCGATCAGCGCAAGCATGGTCAGACGACGCGGATCGTTGAGCGTCTCGGCGAGCATCGGTTCACACCCTCAGATCAGATACCCAATGGCGATGAAGCCGCCGAAGAGCATCACGAAAAAGATGGTCGCGAGAAGGCCAAGCCAGCGCTCGATGAAGTCGCGTATGGGCGGCCCGAACTTCCACAGCAGCGCGGAGATCAAGAAGAACCGCGGCGCACGGCCTGCGATGCTGGCCAAGATGAAGGTGACCATGTCGAGCTGCGTCGCCCCTGAGGCGATGGTGATCACCTTGTAGGGAAACGGCGTCAGCCCCGCGCCGGAGACCGCCCAGAAACCGTACTCGTTGAAGTAGGCTCTGAATTCGTCGAACTTGTCGAGTTTGCCGTAGAAATCCAGGACCGGCGCGCCGACGCTTTCGAACGCCAGATAACCGATCGCATAACCGGCGACGCCGCCCGCGACCGAGGCCGCGGTACAGACCCCGGCGATCAACCAGGCCTTATGCGGCGCGGCGAGGATCATCGGGATCATGATGACGTCTGGCGGGATTGGGAACACCGAGCTTTCAATGAAAGAGACGATCGCAAGGAACCAAAGCGCGTTTGGTCCTTCGGCGTTTCGCATCGTCCAGTCGTACAAATTCCTGATCATGCGCGCTCGTTAGGGGCTTGGATGAGCGCTGTCCATCGGGCAAGACGTTCTCCGCCGAGCGAAGTCGCAGGGTGTGGCGCCGAGCGACACGCTTGACCCGTCCGCACACGCTTCCTACACAACGCTTCTGGCGTTTGGCGCAGCCTGGGCCCGGGTGGCGGAATTGGTAGACGCAGCGGATTCAAAATCCGCCGACTTCGGTCGTGGGGGTTCGAGTCCCCCCCCGGGCACCATCGCCAAGATTCAAGGCGCTGAAAACGTTGGAGGAATTTGAGGGCGCGATTTTTTGTCCCCCATTTTGCCCCCCAGAGCGGCGGCCAATCCGCAAAATCGGGCCCAAAACCGCCCAGGCGGGCGGGGCGGACAGATCGGCATTGTTCCGAGCAAGATCGCCTTGGCGATCTCCGGCCTAACGCTGATCGCCCAAACATGTTTCGGGACCAGCGGTCGCTTCGACCGATCAACCATCCCCTGTCCCAAGCCGGCCGTCGCAGGCAAAGCACGGGGAGATTAGGCGTGAACTTAGCGGGTCCTTTGATCACCGCGCCACACCCAAACGCCAATCCAATGTCGACTAGCTAGGCTAGCATGCCGTGTTCGCACCGAGCTGAACGTCGGCTTTGAGCCCGGAGTAGCCAACTGATCAAGCTATCAGAGCATTACGTGAGTTCCGCTCTTGGGATAAAGCCGACATCGGCCCTTTCTTCGGGTATGTCCGCTTAACTCCAAGAGCGGACAGGCTTGGGTATGTGACTTGAGGTTATTTCTGACTGTTTCAGTCAGAAATCTCTTTTCCGACTAAAAAGCTCGGTTATTATGCAGGTGTCGCGGTGAGTCGCGTCATATTCGTCCAAGCCAGCGCCTCGCGCCAGCCAGGGCTATCCCACTATCGAGGGGCGTCCCAATGCGAAACCTGGCTGGAGAGCACCATTCGAATGGCGATCTCAACGGGGTCCTAAATGTTTGCCGGGAGTGTTTGTCAGAGTGCGACGCTTGCGACGGCTTTTGTAGTTGGCGGATTGAAAGGATGCTCGACGTTTTTTTTCTGACGGCGAGATGCCGCCTACGGACATCAGTTCAATGACTGCATCCACAAAGCAGGATGTCTCGCAGAAGACCCAGTTGCTGGAAAGGCAAGAAGCCGGCGGGCGCCGCGAAGTCGCGATCGATGACCTTCTTCAAGGCGGGCGGGAGATCGCCATCCGACACGCGAGCGAAGTCTATGTCCTTCGCCTCACACGCCAAAACAAGCTTTTGCTGACGAAGTGAGGGGGCATGGACGGTGTGCGGTGACAGACGTGACATGCCAGAAGGAGCGCGCCGCGTGGGCGCGTTCGACCGATGCTGCGATTCCGAGCGGCTCTTCATCTGGATGCTGCGTCGGTGGCTCGATAGCGTCTGCGGTCAGCAGGCTGTTTGGAATGCGCTAGCGGCCAAGGCTGGACGTCAGTCGGGACACGCGGCGCTTGCGTTGTTCGAGGCGTATCTCGTTGCGATCTCCAAACATGTCAGACGTCAAGTCTACCGCCACTCAACAGCTTGCGATTGCGTTGGCGCAGACGAGCGCGCAAAGGCTCAGCAGGGTTGCAAGGCAGGCTACGGCGGCTTGGACGAAGCCTACACTCAGGCGGGCCAACACGGTCTTGCGGCGGGCCGCTTCGAGACTGTTGAAACCGCGGCGCAACTGGGCCGCGTCCTGAATCCGATCTCCGCGCACGTTTTGCAGGAGATTGAACCAACCCTGATCGCAGAGCGGGCGAGCACGGCGATAGACCGTCCGCACGTTTCGAATTGGGGACTTCACTAGAGATGATTTGAACGAAAGAGGGATCTACGATGTTTTTTCACCTAAGCGCTTGTTGGAGATCGAGGCTGCTGGCCTCGGTAGCTGCGCTGACACTGTCTGCCCCGAACGCATTCGCTGTCGAGAAGTCGGCGGTTATCGAGACCTATGCCGCGATTGCAGAGGCTGGATACGAGGATTCATTGCTCTCCGCTCAGGCGCTGGGTGACGCTATTGACGCGCTGGTCGCCGCTCCGTCGCCGGCGACGCTGTCAGCGGCGAAAACCGCTTGGTTGCAGGCGCGTGTGCCGTATCAGCAGACGGAAGTGTATCGCTTCGGCAATGCGATCGTCGATGATTGGGAAGGCAAAGTGAACGCCTGGCCTCTCGACGAGGGGTTGATCGACTACGTCGATGGCGAGGCCGGACCGACGGACGAAAACCCCTTCGCGGGCCTCAATGTGGTCGCCAACGCGAGCTTCACGCTCTCGGGGGAGACCATCGATGCGAGCGCCATCACGCCGGCGCTTCTTTCGGATACGTTGCACGAGGTGGACGAGGTCGAAGCGAATGTCGCCACCGGCTACCACGCCATCGAATTCCTGCTATGGGGGCAGGACCTGAACGGTACAGGGCCCGGAGCCGGCAACCGACCTTACACCGACTACGTTCAGGGCGACGGTTGCACCGGTGGCAACTGCGATCGCCGCGCGGAATACCTGAAAGCTGCAACCGACCTCTTGATCTCGGATCTTCAAGAAATGGCGGACGCCTGGAAACCCGGGGGCGCCGCCCGCGCTGAACTCGCTGCGAAAGGTGACGATGGCGGCGTAGTCACGATCCTCACCGGCATGGGCAGCCTTTCCTATGGCGAACAGGCTGGCGAGCGTATGAAGCTCGGTCTTCTCCTGAACGACCCAGAGGAAGAACATGACTGCTTCGCCGACAACACCCACAACAGCCACTATTACGATGGGCTCGGGATCCGGAACGTCTATCACGGTCGTTACGTACGCATTGACGGTCGCGTCGTCGAAGGCGCGTCGCTGTCAGATCTCGTTGCCGCCGCGGACGCGACGGTCGACGCGCAGCTGTCGGTGGAGCTCGATGCGACAATGGCTGCGTTGGGCGCCGTCAAATCGACGGCGGAGGCGGGGTGGTCATACGGTCAGTTGCTTGCCCCGAACAACGAGGCGGGCGGCGAACTGATCACGACAGCCGTCGACGCGCTGGTGACGCAGACGCGCAGCATCGAACGTGCAGTGGCCGCATTGAACCTGGACGCAATCGAATTCGAAGGCTCTGACAGTCTCGACAACCCAAACGCTGTTTTTCAGTGATCAAGTTCAGCTCCAAGGAGACGTCGTTCCTCTCCTTGGGGTTGGATGTGAGGCGGCGTATCGGTGCGCCGCCTCCTCCCAAAACTAAGCCAGCGAAGAACGACGGTTCAATCATGTGCCCGGACCGTTACGTAGCCAGCCCTCCTTTTTCCCATTGCTAAGGAGCAACGAGACCGATGTCTCTCACGTTACGTATTTCGGGCGGCGTTGCCGTCCTTTTTTCTATGGCGGCTTTTGGAGCCTCGACGACAGCGTTAGCCGAGCCAGCTGGCAAGGCAGACGAACCTTTCTCTTCAATCTTCTCGGGCGAAGTCAGCGTCGAGGTCCAGCATGACTCAACATATGACGCTGACGACTCCGAAGCCGAGCTGGAGAACACGTTCGCCACGATCGAAGCGGGGCTGACCGCACAGTTCACTCGCAGCTTTTCGGTCCGGTCGACCCTGGTGTTCGAACCCGTTCTCGATCCCGAGGACGACGTGTTCTTCGAAGACCACGGCCTGTATGCTGCAGAGCTTTTCGCTCAATATGATGCGGACTGGGGAACTCTGAAAGGCGGCAAATTCAACCCGGCCTTTGCAATTGGCTGGGACGCGGCGCCAGGGATCTACGGAGTAGACTTCGCCGAAGACTACGAACTGACCGAACAGATCGGCGGCGGGATCGAGATCCCACTCGCGCTCGGGGAGAGCGAACATGTTCTTTCCGCAGCCGTCTTCTTCGCCGACACCACCGCTCTGAGCGATTCAATTATTCAGGACCGCGGTCAGCTCGATGAGGAGGATGGCGGCGCAGGCAATACCGAGTCTCTGGAGAACTTCACTGTCGCGCTCGACGGTGACGTCGCAGGAACCGGTTATTCGCTCGGCTTCCGCCGTCTTGCCGCTGGCGATGGAGATCCTGAGGATGAAATTGGCGCTTCGGCTGCCCTGACCCGCGCCTTTGCGGTTGGTGATGGCGAGCTTGAGCTGCTTGGCGAAGGCGTGTGGCTGTCCAATGCGGGCGGTGGCGAGGACGACGCGATCTACGGCGTGTTCGGGGCCGCCTACACGATTGGCGACTGGACGGGTTCCGCCGTATACACCGTGCGGGACATCGAGAATGTCGACACAGACCAGCTGGCGACTGCGACGATCGAGTACGATATAGGCCATGGTTTTGGCCTTGGGCTTGGCTATAAATTCGCTGAAGAGGAAGGGTTGGACTCGCATACGGTCGGGGCTCTGGCGACGTACAGCCTGGAATTCTAGCCAACGCGATATGACCACGTGTCGGCGCGGCGGCGCCGGCGCGTGAATATGAGGGCCTGATGAGCGAAAAACTGCCGT